>MDTE01026198.1_pt1 | contig 32046 bp, 22 predicted proteins | sample 811231 | NCBI WGS metagenome assembly MDTE01 (sample SAMN05326651, study PRJNA326480) | marine metagenome | isolation source: seawater | place: Indian Ocean: Red Sea | collected 2010 | reverse complement strand
TTCTCTTCCTTTTTCTCTTCCTTTTTCTCTTCCTTTTTCTCTTCCTTTTTCTCTTCCTTTTTCTCTTCCTTTTTCTCTTCCTTCTTCTCTTCCTTCTTCTCTTCCTTCTTCTCTTCCTTCTTCTCTTCCTTCTTCTCTTCCTCTTCTTCGAGCGCCAGGATATCGAGATACATTCTCATCAGACCGACATCGAATGCCTTACCTTTGGCAGCCGCACACAATCCGTCCAGCTTACGACTGTGAATCGCATTGGTCGCTCCAGAACGACCGGAACGTTCGGTGGCTTGTTCCTGATAGGCGAGTCGCGCCGTTTCCAACAGATCTTGCCGGAGGGCAGCGCGCCGGCCGGGGGCAGCTAATCGCAAACGAGGATCCCACTGAGGGCGTTCCAACAGCCAGTTCAGCGTCTCCTGGTTAAACCCTTCCATAGCGACTTCTGGCAGCATGTCTTCAAACTGAAAGCGGTAATGACGCATCCAGCCATCGGTCAAGATGATGTCGGCATCCAGAATCTCACCGGTATAGGGATTCACACGGCTCGGACCAATCGCGGTCCCCACGTCGTTATTCAGCCAACGCACGAAATTGTAACTCACATCTTCAGGATCGAGGTCCATGTAACGGCCTGTCGCCGCATCCTGGTAATGCACTTCAATGGCTTCTCGAATGCCAATTTTCTCGAACGCTTTGTTCCAGGACAAGATTCCCTGTTTAACCCAATACCGATAACGAGCCGGCGTAGTGTGTTCAATGTAGAACGTGATCGGTTTCTTGGGAGGGCTGAGCGTCAGCTTGGGATCACGTTTTTCGATGTGCCAACGGTTAATAAACCGTGTCCGCACATCTTCATCTTTGTATTTGCCCAGGTCACTGTAACTGGTCGTGAAATAACCGATCCGCTCATCGGCTTTGCGAGGGCGATAGCCGGGCGTTCCACGGATCGGACTGATCGAATAATGCAACGTCGTCAACTGGCCATTGCTGGCTGGCATTTCGAAGGCAAGTTCGACATTCTTGGGGAACGTCTTCGCCTTGGCGATCGAGAAAATACGTGATGCCAACGCTCCACGTACCGAACTGCCAAAGAAACTACTCGCACCGGACACGAACAACTTATCCAAGTCAATGACCGGTCCGCCTTTGGGTCCGATGCACGCGATCGGTACGGACAGCAATACCCGATCAGTGAAAATGCGTTTGACGGATGATTTAGATTCCACCTCACCAGTCGACCGCATTTCCAATTGAGGCGCGATCAGTGCCAACGACTTATCGTACCGACGCCAGTAGACAAGCATCTCACGGTATTGCAAACCCGCGAACAAGTCTCCTGACGAGATGGTCAAGGCGATGTAATAGCGTTGACTTGCATACGATCCAGGCAGTTCACCGTACATCTGATTGTCCTTTTTGCGGACATAGATGTTCCACATACTCGTTTTGTTTTCGCCGACGGGGGTCACCTGACTGAAGCCGTTCATCACGAGCGATGCGGGCGGAAAATCAGGCCGCCTGGTGGTCGTGGGCTTGCTCGCTGACGTGGGCGGAGTCGACGGTTTCTGCGGTGGTGCTGACTGTGCTGCCAGCCAACCCGGAATCCCGCAAAGCAGCAACAACGCAGCCAGGTTCTTTTTCTTTGCCATGTGTTTCATCGTCAACGTCTCTCAACAAATAGTAGCGGTGCGATTGATTTCTGAATGACGTGCTTTACCAGGGCCGCGCAAGCTCGCCAACCAGGAAAGGAGGCAATGTTAATTTAGCTCAAATATAACCTAAATTTTGGCGGCCGCACCTATCCAGCACTCGCCGGCCAGCGACACAACCGTTGCAGTCCGGGCAGCCCGCAGAACCGCAGGCCGCGGGGCAAAGCACAGCACTCGCTCTGCTTTGCCGGAATCGGCAAAGCAGAGTGCACCTGCCCAACTACATCCACCGTTTACGGACCGCTGAAGGCGTTGTGCAGAATGGCTTAAAGAAAGGCTAATTCTCGCTAATTTAGCGGTTTTCAACCGCCCGGGCAGCAAAGTGGACGCCCCAGCATCGCACCATTAGATCGGGCGCAGCCGATGTGTTTTGAGCAGAGTCATCAGAGCCTAAAACCACTGCTGCTTGTCAGCGACATTGATCAAATCAGAACCGATCAGAAAACGCTGCAAATTTTCCAGAAAAACTGCCAAATGGCGAGGTGCGATATGCACTGAAGCTGCCGCGACATGGGGGGTCATCAGTACATTTTCCATGCCCCACAGAGGATGCTCCGGTGGCAGCGGCTCCTCTTCAAATACGTCCAACGCGGCACCCGCCAGGTCTCCCGCCTGCAGACCATCAACAAGGTCATTCAAATCAACGATCACACCCCGTCCTATATTGATCAAATAGGCGGTCGACTTCATTTGCCGGAGCTGAGCTCGGCGAAACATCTTGACTGTCTCAGGAGTATGCGGTGCCGCGATCACGACAAAATCACTCGCCGCCAACAAGTCGTCCAGTCCATCGAGTGAAGCGAGTGACTCAACCTCGGGTGGACTGTCAGTGCGTACCGGATCCACCGCTAGTACTCGCATCCCAAACGCACGCCCACGACGCGCGATCTCTGTGCCAATACTTCCCAACCCAACCACGCCCAAGGTGCAATCGGAAAGGTGTGAATGCGAACGGTCAATGCTGCTGATGACACCAGGTCCTGCAGCAAACGTCGCCCGCTCTCCTTCACCACCAATCGGTTCCCAGTGGGTCCGCATTTGCTGCCGAATGTAGAGGTGGAGATTACGTGCAAAACAGAGAATGTAACTGAATACGTGATCGGCGATCACGTCGTAATAGAGCCCCCGCATATTAGTCAACGTGCAGGGGTGGTCCACCAGCTCTGGAAACACGTAGTGCTCGAGGCTCGCGGTCGGTGACTGCACCCAACGGAGTCGTTCCGCGGCGGCCAGCATCTCGGGGGTTAGCTTGCCGAAGAAGGCATCTGCATCAGCCATCTCGGATACCGCGGCCTCCGGAGTCTCCATATTTACAACTGTGGCGTCCGGGGCCACTGCCAGGATCTTAGCTAACCGTTCCGGTTCAACTGCCGGGTAAATGACCAGTTTCATGCTACGTTACTTTCCCCTCTCGAAGATCCCAGAACCGACGCGGCTACCAAGCACCGGGCCGCACCCTGCATACCGGGTGACTGAACTTCAGACCTGTCTATGACGACCATGTGGGGAATGCTACCTGCCCGGCAACTGCCACACGGGTCTGAAAAAGGGTTTTGCCGGCCGTCACATACAACGTCTTACCATCTGCACCACCGAAGGCCAGATTCGTAATGACGTCCTCCGGGATAGGAATGCGTCCCAGCCATTGCCCGTCCGGTGAAACAATATACACACCGGTTGGCACCTCATCTGTCTCGTGAGAACCACGGGACACCATCACTCCTGCGGCAATGTATAAATTGCCTTCCACATCCAAGCGCATACCGTCACCGCCGCGCCCGGGAGCAAAGTCCACAACAACGCGTTGGTTGCTGGGTGTACCAGTATCATCCAAGTCAAATGCCCAGATTTTGCGATTCCCACCGTCAACCGGACAGCTGTCAACCAGGTACAGCGTCTGGGAATCCTGAGTCACGGCAATCCCGTTAGGACGATCGATCTGGGGCTGCTGCAGAATACGTGTGACACTGCCATCCGTATCGATACGGTAAACACCATCGACAATGTTGCCATCCTCATCTTTCATCTCGAGTTGGCTGCGATCGTCGTACATCGGATCGGTGAAATAAACGCGACCGTGACCATCCACACAAACATCATTGGGAGAGTTGTAACGGCTACCCTTGTAGCGGTCTGTGAGCACCTCGATATCACCCGTCTCCAGGTCGGTCCGCGTCACACGCCGACCGCCACCGGGACCGAACTCGCCGCCTTCACAGTGATATAGGCGCCCCTGCTGATCAAACGTCTGTCCATTGGTGCGTCCGCTCGGCTCGCGGAACACGTCACACACGCCGTCCGGAGTCAGTCGCATGATGCGATTGTTAGCGATGTCAGAAAAGTAAACCGTACCATCCGCGCCCACGGCGGGCCCCTCGGTAAACACCAATGAAGTCGCAGTCGAAACCCCAGCTGTATCGACTCCACTCGGCAATGGCAAATCGTGATAGTTTGTATCCATCCTGGTTGGGTTACCTCTTCCGTGTATACGATCGCCCGGACACGCGGTGACCGGGCTTATCAGCCAGCCACCGTGTCGAACCGAGAACAATCTGGTTAACTGACTACCCGGTGATCTTCACCAGCAAGCCGGTCTGCTGCAGTACACTCAGCGTTCCCAGCAAGAAGAAATATCCGCCCGCCACGATCAGTGCCACACGAATAAAGAGACGCGGTCGCAATGGCTTGGGCAACAACTTCGTGTTAATCGCCATGGTATGCCAACAGCTGATCCCTAACGCGATGTTAAAAAACATCGTGGCATAAGAAATCAGGTCCGCCGGAGGCAAGCTGAGCATGATCAGCCCGAAAATCGAATAGGCAATCAGCACCCGCAGGTAGACCACCTTGATGTGTTTGGGATCCATCTCGCGCAACTTCGCGCTCGCAGTCCAGAACGCATCGACCCAGCGACGGATGATTCCGTCCGCTGATGAGGACATGGTCGGAGCGAGCACCAGAAATCCGCAGAAGATGGTCATAAACCAGCAGAATTTTCCCAATCCCTCGCCCGATTCAGCCACAGCATTCTGGACGCCCTGGGCGGTCATCACGGACATCGTCCATTTATCGCCCTGGTCAGCCTCGGCAAAGCTGAGAAACTGAATCGACAACATCGCCGGCAATGCAATACCAACAAAACACGAAGGCAACCAGACCGCTAATTGATCACGTGCCACGTGCTTGTACCAGGCCTTCCACCGGGGCAACGATTCTTCCGTCACTTCAAATACCGTTCCCGAGTGTGACAACTCAATGTCATGCCCGCCAATCGCACTGGGAATCGCGCCCACGTGGTGCCCCATGCCCCATCCCTGGTCACGCGTATAGTTACTCGTCGGCGTATTGGAGAGGCCACCGGATCCGGCAATCGCAGCCAAACCAGCGATGAACCCGATCATTGTAAAGTCGATGTCCGAGATACTAGATGTGCCAAATATCATCGCCCACAAGCTATCGACGTTGCGCCCGTCACGGTAATTATCGTTATCGACATCCTCGAATTTATCGACGACAGTAATCTCCCCGTCGCCATCGCGGTCGATCCAGTAATCCGGTGTGCCGTCACCGTCGGTGTCAAGATTCGCAGGCAACTCTTTTTCGACAACGTCTAATCGGCCATCATTATCCCAATCCTCACCTTCATCGAGTTTTCCATTGCCATTGGCATCTTCGCCGCGCAACACGGGCACATTGCCAAAACTGACGAAACCGGTGGCGATCTCTTTCCAGGTCTGAGCCTTGGAATACCCAAACGCCAGGAATAGCAAGAAGCCAAAAACCACCACCAGCTTGAACGTCATCACTGCTTTCAGTGAGCGGTAGATCTTGCCGCCAAACAACAGTGGGATCAGTGCGCCAATAAAGACCAGATACGCCAGTCCCTTCATCAAATACCAATCACCATCCACATGCTCTGGATCTGGAACGACGCCTCCCTTGAGCAGTGTGCCCAAGGGCACCGCCGCGTTCGCCGCCAGATACGGAAACACACTCCCGAAATCAAACAACAGGTAGGCGACCACCCAGAACTTAGGACCAGGCATCAGGCGGAATTTGCCTGTAAAGATCGGCTCGCCGGTATACAGCGTGTAACGGCTGATCTCGATGTTGTAGAGCACCTGCCCGAGAATACTCAGCGTGGCCAGCCACAACAGGCCAGCGCCATACACACCGGTAACTTTGGGCCCCAACAACCACTCACCGCCACCGATCGCCGAGCCGCCCATGATCAGCCCCGGGCCAAGCAAAGCGAACCAGTTGCGCGAAGTAAACTTGGGAGCCTTGATTAACTCACCAGTGTCCCAACGTGGCATGTCCTGTGAACCGATGTGCGGGGCCTCGAAGCCAGCAGCATTGCCTGTTGATTCTTGAGACATCGGAATTTCCTATCGGTCTTCTGGAGAGGCTCTGACGCGCTGCGGCGCGCCAGGAAACAGTGTTGATGAGGTGCATATCTTGACCTACCTGACACCCGATTACAATCCAGCCACGGGAAAGCCGTGCTACAATCTTGTCCCGTTTACTTAACTCCCCTGTCTGTCTGCCAACGTTGCCCCGTCATGGTCCGCAACCAAGGTAAACTCGCTGCGAGTTCCCTGCCCCTTTCCGGCACTAGCCGGTACTGAAACCTGCCTGGCAGCAAGCCGATCTCCGATGCTTCGAGAATTCACCCTACAACTCCTCCTGTCTGGCCACTTGATGTGTATGAATATCGCAGCAGCGGGCCCGTGGCTCTGCATACTTTGCGAGTGGCAGGAGGCGCGCGGCAATCAGGCTGCCGGCAAGGCAGGGCGGCACCTGGCAATGCTGGCATGCACCCTGCTCGTAGTGGGTATCGTGCCTGGTCTGGCACTCGGCTGGATGCTCTGGGATCGCGGACTGTCCGCAGCACTGGCGCGCGTCCCATCGCGGTTCACGTTCGCACTCTGGGAATTGCTGTTTTCCGCGCTGCTGATGGGTGGACACGTGGTCTGGTGGCGACGAAACCCTGTACCAACGCGCCGGGTGCGCCGCCTGCGCTCCCTGTTACCCTTCCTGGCAGGTGGCAATTCACTCTACCACTTTCCCTTGCTACTGGTCATCCTCGCCCAAGCCAGCCGTGGCCAGCTCCAGTACATCGGAATGCTCGATCCCCATTTTCGCGAACTCCTGCTGCAAGGCGCCGTCGCATCACGCATCGGACATTTTGTGCTGGCCGCGATCGCCGCCAGTGGCCTGGCCTATGCCTGGTGCGGCCTGCGTTGTCAGCCCACTCCCGGCGCGAGTCAGCTGGTAACCATCGGCGGTCGCCTGGCGCTGATCGCAACATTGCTCCAGGTGCCGGTCGGCATCTGGCTTCTATTCGTGTTACCCCACAATTCCTGGGACCGCTTGACGGGGGGTGACCTCGCAGGCAGCCTCTTCCTGTGGATTTCGCTACTTGCCTCGGTCTGGTTGCTCCATACACTGACAGCGTTAGCACTACGCGACACATCACGTAAGGCCGTCCATACCGCAATGTGGGCAATGGCCATTGTCATCCTCCTCATGACCGGTGCGTTAAGACGGATGAGCCCATCACGAGAACCAATCGTTTTCCGCCAGCACCATCTCCAAAGACCATTCACAGAGCCCCCAGTGACGTACATCGCGGCGCGCCCATCCGGTCGATGACAGCGCACTGCGGTTCGTCCCATTCTGCCAGGAGTGAACGCGTGACCAACCAGACAATTCAAATTGGCGACACGGACTCGGGAGCATCCGCGCGGATCCTGCCGGGGCTTGGATTCAACTGCTGTTCATTCGAAGTCCCACATGGTGGTCGCATGCTGGAACTTTTGTGGTCAGTGGCCGGGTTCGCAGAGGGCAATCACAGTCCTTCGGGAAGTGGGATCCCGATCCTGTTTCCCTTCCCTGGCCGGATTCCCGGAGCCATGCTGCACTGGCAAGGCCAGGAATATCAACTCGTTGCCAGCGATGGCCTGGGCAATGCCATTCACGGATTCGTTTTGGATCGTCCCTGGAGAATCATCGATCAATCCGACCGCCATGTGGTCGGCCAATTCCAGGCATCCCTTGACGAACCCGATCTATTGAATTGCTGGCCCGCCGACTTTCGTATCACCACAACCTATGCGGTCCGCGGGTCCACTCTACAAGGTCGATATCTGCTGGAAAATCCGGACGATCGGCCACTTCCCTGCGGCCTCGGCGCGCATCCGTATTTTCGCCTGCCGCTGGGCGGCCCGCAGCGAGAGGACTGCCAAATCCGCGTACCCGTGAGCGCCCAATGGCAACTGGAGAACCTCTTGGCCAGCGGTGACGTGGGTCCACTGGACAGCGAGACCGACCTGAGCAACGGTGTCGACTTTGGACAACTCCAACTGGACAACGTGTTCACCGGTTTAACCTTTCAGGAACAACGGTGTCGTGCGACCATTCACGATCCGCACAGCAAACGCACACTCTGCGTGACCTTCAACGATTTATTTCAGCAATGCGTCCTCTACAATCCACCGCACCGTGAAGCGATCTGCATTGAACCTTACAGTTGTGTTCCAGGTGCTTTTGAACTAAGCCAGCCCGCTGCGCCCACCGGGCTGGTGGTACTCGAGCCAGGTCAATCCGCTGAGGGCACTGTCGACATCGCGTTCGAGTGATTCCCGGAACTAGCTGGAAGTAGCAGCCCCTAGCCCACGCTGGCCCCATGCCTGTGAATTTGATTTCCACTGCCGAAAAACAGGCCGCTCACCGCCGCTTTGGAACATCAAACCCAAAGCCCCTGGCACGCTATGTCGGACTGCTGCCTGCCGCGCTGCTCAGCTGCCTGCTGCCGGCGGTACTTCGGGCAGAACGCCCCGACCGATTTGTTGCGATGCGGACCGATGGAAAACGTTTTTCCGGAAACACTTTGGGCGACTGGAAGCAGGGTCCACCCACACTCGACGGGCACGATGTGTTTAACGCCGAACCCACGCTTTCGTGGCTGTTGGACCGCCAGGCCTTTCGGCAACCGCCCGCCACCAGCTTTATCGAATCGGTTACCGGCGAGCGTCTGCCCGGTGCCGTGTTGGGTTACCGCTCCAGTACCGGACACCAGGAAACGCAGCCGGCACCACATTTTCTAGTGCGTGCTGCAGAGAATGCGGCACTCCCGGGAGATGGCGCACCACCGCCGCCCGTACGCTTCGCCGTCAGCTGGGCACGGCGGATCGTCTGGGACAGTCGACAACCCGAAGAATATCAACCCGGTAACGTATTTTTTCGCGATGGACGACGGTTACGTTTCCGAGCCGTACGCTGGAGTGACCAGGCAGTACGTCTGCTGACGCCCACCGGCACGACACGCGTCGCCTGGAAAGACCTGCGAGAACTGCACTTTCCCCAACGTGATGTATGGGAAAGTTATCTCGATGAACTTGCCACACTGGCAGTCAGTAGCCAGTCCCAGTTGATCCAATTGGAAACGACTCAGGGGTTGCTGATGACTGGTACCAGGAAGTCTTTGCTGACCCGTCCTGCAACCAATCCACCTTCTGCGCGCTGGCTGGTCGGCCTGCAACCTGCCTGGAGCCTCGATCCAGTCTGGGTTGCCGCGGAAACCGTCTTGGTCTGGCGTCAGTTCCAGGCAAGCCAGGTTCCGCTGCACCGCATCCATCCCTCGCACACGATCTCACGTCTCTCCCTGGGAGGCGCGGGACCACGCTGGCAAACAAATCGCAACGTGCAGGGAGGCAATTTGCGGAGCGGGGGATTGGATTATGGCTGGGGATTTGGAGTCCACGCGTTTAGCGAGCTCGGTTTTCCCCTGCCCCCCATGCGGTGTGTCTTTCGCACCGCTGTCGGCCTGGATCAGATCAGTGGTCCGGGGGGTTGTATCCAAGCCCGCATTCGCTTGGGAAAAGCGTCTACAGCCAGCTATGAAACACCTCCATTGGTCGGCTCGACTGACGTACGTCAGTCAGGAGCAATCAACTGTGACCCTGCCAACCAGCACCTCTTTCTGGAAGTCGATCCACTCATTTCCAGTCGCCCCGCCGGAGCGGATCCGCTCGAAATCCGCGATACCACGAATTGGCTGGAACCCAGACTGCAGCTGTCAACCACACCACTGGAACGACAATTGCGTCAGCGTTATCCACGTCAAATCAAAGCCTGGCAAGGCTGGGACGTCGTCAAAGAAACAGCCAACGGCATACGCTACGAGCAGGTCTGGACGGACGTCGCGTCACCGCCTGGACGTTTCCTGACAGGCGTTGTCGCCACAGAGCAACCGTTCGCGCTGACGGCCGAGAAAAAACAAACCGCGCCGGTACGCTGGCTGGTGGTGGGAGCGAGCCGGCCTGCAACCAGCGAGAGCCCACCCCAACTAGAAATCCATGTGGATGGCCAGCATGTCACCACCGCACCCGTCCCCTTGCGTGCGGAGCGGCAACAGACCCTGTCCCCCATCGCAGTTCGCCTCCAACCGCTCTCTGGTAAATCGGCCAACAGACGTTTCGAGATTCGACAGCTGCCATCGACCGACCGCGTTCCCGTGATCTGGCATTCGATCAGATTGGTCGATCAACTGCCAACCCGCTACGAATGGCTCGACGAGCCTGCTGCAACGGTACCGGCCGACCCGCCGTTGCCCTGGACCTCCGAGGACCATTACACCGGAGCGCACGCGGTACAGGTGACTTCCGCAGCAACCGTCGAACTGACGCTCTCTCATCCCCTGCCGATTCGGCAATTCCCCCAGTGGGGCGAGTACCGCTTTCTCCGGTTTGCCCTGAAGGCTTCATCCCCTGGCCGTGTCTTCCTGGAAATGCGCACGACGGCCGAGGGGACACCTCTGGTGGGATACCTGGCAGGCCCCAGCGAACCCATCCCGGCCCCGTTTCGTCAAGTCTGGAAGGAACCGCTGCCGGACCGCTGGCTCGTCATCACGCGCGATCTGTTTCGGGATTTCGGCACGTGCCACCTTTCCCGCTTGACGCTACGTGTTGCGGAAGGTGGGCCAGTCTCGATCGATCACATTTACCTGTCCAGTCGCACGGCAGACCTCCAACCCGCCACACCCCCCAAATAGCCAACCGTCCCGTTCCGCCGCCGTCGTGGCCGGCATGCGAAATCGGTAAACCACTGCGCGTTGCCACGCCCCTACCCTCCAACCAGGCTTTGCTGCCGATGCCACTTCGAGAATTCACTGTCATCTCCCTGTGGGCCCTGTGGCTCGGCGGGCTAACGTTCTACGCGTTGATCGTCGTCCCCATCGGCGGTGAACTGCTGGGGGAGACACAACAAGGCTTTATTACCCAGCCGGTGACCCAATGGCTCAACGGCATCGGCATCGTGGCGTTACTGGCACTAGCCTGGTCCGCCGCGGTGCGTCCCGGACGCGGTCAATGGCTCAACCTGACACTGCTGGCAGCGCTGCAAGCAGGATTGCTGATCGTGCATCGCCAACTCGGTCCACTGCTCGATCCTCAGACGATCGAAGTTCTTGATCCGGACCGTTTTTACCAGATACACCGTGTCTATCTGATCTTGACGACGTTGCAATGGTTCTTGGGATGGCAACATCTGTGGCTGGTGATCAAAGCCCGTGCGGGTTAGATTTTCTGCATTCAAACCAACACGCAGGCATTTCCTCTACGGTCGATTTCAATCTGGCGACACCATTATGCAAAATCCACGCGAAATCGGTTCCACCGGCATCCAGGTCTCTCCGGTGGCACTCGGTTGCTGGCCTATTGCCGGCATGACCAGTCTGGACGTCAATCATGCGGACAGCCTGGCGACGCTGCGGACAGCGTTCGAACTGGGAATCAATTTTTACGACACGGCGTACTGCTACGGTGCGAACGGAGAAAGCGAAAAGTTGATTGCCGAAGCCCTGGGATCACAGCGCGAGCAAATCGTGATTGCCACCAAAGGAGGACTACACTGGGAACCAGACGGCAGCCGCATGTTCGACGCCCGCCCGGCCACGCTACGCCGCCAGTGTGAAGAAAGCCTGCAGCGTCTCGACACCGACTACGTTGATTTGCTCTATCTGCACGCCCCAGATGGAGCCACCCCGCTGGCGGATTCCGCCGGTGCATTGAGCGAGTTGCTGGCAGAAGGCAAGACGCGCGCGGTGGGCGTGTCCAATCTCGATCTGCAACAACTGCAGACATTTCACGCCGTCTGCCCGGTCTCCGCATTGCAACCGCCCTACAACCTGCTGCAACGTCAGATCGAAACAAACCTGGTACCCTGGTGCCAGAGCGAAGGTATTTCTGTGATTCCCTACTGGCCCCTGCTCAAAGGCCTGCTCGCCGGTAAACTGCCGCGCGATCATCAGTTTGCGGCCGGGGACGGGCGGGCCAAGTACACCATGTTCCAGGGCAAGGAGTGGGAGAAGAACCAGGACTTCGTCGACCGCCTGCGGCAAATCGGTGAAGGAGTGGATAAGACAGTCGCCCAAATTGCCGTGAACTGGGTGCTCAACCAACCTGGTATCACCTCTGCCTTGTGTGGTGCCAAACGCGCATCTCAGATCACGGAAACTGCCAGCGCCGGTGATTGGACTTTGCCAGCCAGCGCTGCCCAACAACTGCAGGAAGCGCTCCGCCTGCGCGGCACTCCGATTGCACCCGGCGCAGTGTGACCAGCTCCGGGTGTGACGAGAGGCAATGCCGACGACGACCGCCTGGTGGTGGCAATTAGAACACCAGGTCGTACCCAATGATAAAGATGCCGGCATCGACAAGCAGGTGTCCCAGCCAGGGGCCATACAGGGACCCTGTCCGCTGATAGGACCAGGCCCAGAAGAGCCCCCCGACGGCCACTGAGGCCGAGAAAAAAAATGCCCAGAAAGAAAACAGGCCGAAAAAAGTGGCCATCAATACCACGTGATGCGCCATAAAGCCCAGGCTGGAAATCGCAATCGCCCAGGGCACTGCCACCCACTCCCGCAGCCGGCCAAACACAAACCAACGCCAGTAGTACTCTTCCAAGAGTGAGTGTCCCAACGCATAAAAAACGCCCAGGGCGATGAACAGCGCAGGGCGGTCCACGCCCATCTCTTCGACCTTCTGCATAATCTGTTCGAGGGGCCCCTCGAACACGCCCCAGGGCGCCAGCAGCAGGTGGTACAACAACAGCATCGCCGCGAGCACCGTGCCGCCAAACACCAGATTCTCCAGCAACCCACGCCGATCCGGTCGGGACCAGCCGGGCTTTTGTTTCAGCACCCACCACACCCAGACCGCCGGCAACAAAAACTGCAGCAGCTTGCCGCCTTGAAACACGCCGCGCTGTAGCAATGGCCCCGCATCGTCCAGCCAACGAAAGTAGGCCAGCGTAAGGATCGTGGGGTAGACGATCGCGGCAACGACTATCCACCGTGTAGCGTTTTGCTTGTCCTGCATGTCTGCCCCCACCGACAATCAACCGTTCGCTGGAACCGTACCCGTGACATGGCGTGCGTAACGTGGCAGGCCAAGATCGTCCAAAACGCTTAGCGGGATTTCCAGTCCACTCCAGCCAGGCTCGCCAGCGCCAACTCGAGCGCATGCGTCCCGTCACGACCATGTCCCTGGGACTGCAAGGCCAGGTACAGCTGATGGGAGAGCGCCAGGCCCGGCAGGCACAAGCCCATGCCTTTGGCTTCGTCCAACGCAATCCCCATATCTTTGATAAAGTGTTCGACAAAGAATCCAGGATCGAAATTATTCTCGATGATCCGGGGCCCGAGATTGGACAACGACCAGCTGCCGGCGGCACCCGTGGCGACGGACTGCATCACCGTCGGCAAATCAAGTCCCGCTTTGTATCCGTACAGCAGCGCCTCGCAAACTCCGATCATGTTGGACGCAATCAGCGTCTGATTGACCATCTTGGTATGCTGTCCGGCGCCCGGACCACCTTGATGGACGATCGTCTTGCCCATCGCATCCCAACAGGGCTGCAAGGCATCAACGACTTCTTGCTCGCCACCAATCATGATCGACAGACGGGCTTCACGGGCACCCACGTCCCCGCCGGACACCGGCGCATCAACACTGCCCACGCCAATCGCTTTGGCCGCCTCGTAAATTTCGATCGCCAAGGAAGGTTCACTGGTCGTCATGTCAACCAGCACATTGCCGCTCTGACACCCGCCCAGCGCGCCGTCTTCACCCAGTAGCACGCTGCGGACGTCGGAAGGAAATCCTACGATCGAGAAAATCACATCGCTATTGTCAGCAACACCGCGCGGCGAATCTGCCCAGGCTGCGCCTTTCTCCAGTAACCCGGCGGCCTTCTCTTTACTACGGTTGTAGACCGTGGCCGTGAATCCCTTGTCGATCAGGTGGCCGCACATGCTCGCCCCCATAACTCCTGTGCCGATCCAGCCGATGCGGGTTTCTCCAGGTTGTATCTTGATCTCTGACATGTTGTCGGTCCTTCAGCGTGAAGCCAATCAGCTCGACAATCCAGGATCGAACTGACGAGCAAGAAAACAAACTAAGGAGCATGGATGCATGCTGTTGCGAGACGATTTATAGCAGAGCGCCAAGTTCGATGCTATTCACCAACGCCATTCAGGACGTCTCAAGATTTCCGAAAACACCACTGCCCGGCGAACCTGCTGGGGACTGCGGAGCGCTCGCTTCAGTTCGCGGTGCAGCCCGTCGCCCTCTGCGGGAACCGTAGTAGCTGGGGAAGCAGGCGTGCCGTCGAGTTCGCCAACCTGGTGGTCAAACACGTCGTGCACATGCTGGCCGACCTGATCGTTCGCACGACTGACCTCCTCGCCCAGGTGCTCCGCATGGTCCGCCAGATCACTGGTATCAATATGGTGCTCCAGATGGGTGTCTGCTAACGACCGATCGGGCTCAGCAAGTTCAGCCACCAGCACTTCTGGTTCGCCTTGCACCGGAGGTACCACGACCGGCGGTGGTTTATTGACGCGACGTTCGGCTGCTTGCCGCAAAAACTCTTCAATAGGCGAGGACATATGATGTGAACACTCCAATCTCAAACGTGACAAGCTCTTCACCGGCGTGGGACTAGCGCCGCGTCAGACGCAACCTCCTCCGATCTCAAGCACTCGATTCGGCGGGCGACTCTGGGGGAATTGAAATCGCCTCTCGCATCGCGGTGTCGGCCTGGATATTCTGCAGACGGTAGTACTCCATCACTCCCATGCGCCCGTTTCGGAATGCATCAGCCATCGCTTTGGGCACCTCTGCCTGAGCCTCCGCTACCTTGGCGCGACTCTCTTCAATCGAGGCCATTTTTTCCTGCTCGATGGCTACGGCATTGGCCCGCTTTCCTTCCGCCTGCGCCCGTGCCACACGCGTGTCGGCTTCCGCCTGGTCAGCTCGCAAACGGGCACCGATATTCTGCCCAACATCAATGTCTGCAATATCAATCGACACAATCTCAAATGCCGTTTGCGAATCGAGTCGCCTGGACAGCACTGTCTTGGAAATCACATCTGGATTTTCCAGCACTTCTGCGTGTGACTCTGCAGAGCCGATGGCGCTGACAATCCCTTCGCCCACACGGGCAATAATGGTCTCTTCCGTGGCACCACCGATGAGTTGATCCAGGTTGGCACGCACCGTCACACGGGTTCTGACTTTGAGCTGAATACCGTTCTTGGCCACCGCATCGAGCGCCTTCTTGCCCGAGTCGCGTGCGGGACAATCAATCACTTTCGGGTAGACACTGGTCTGTACCGCCTCCAGGATGTTGCGTCCGGCAAGATCAATGGCAGTCGCCAGCTGCCAATCCAACGAAATCGTCTGCGCTTTACGAGCGGCGACCATGGCATGAACCACAAGTGGTACGTTGCCACCGGCCAGATAATGTGCCTGGAGATTCTGAGACGTGACCCCTGCATCCTCACCCACCCCTGCTTGCCCCGCAGTGATCTTTGCCGACACGATCGTCTTGGCACTCACCTTACGCAGCGTCATTTGGATCAGGTCTTTGATTTTGATGTTGGCACCGGCAAGGGCCGCCCTAATCCACAAATTGAAATAGAACGAAAACACGCCCAGGACTGCGATGCCCATGAGCAACACCAGGCCCAGCACGCCGTTCAGTAAACCGCCCGCACTACCCTGAAGAAGAAGTTGCATCGCTTCCTGCCTTTTGTACTCAAGAATCTCACAGGCCTCTGCTGTGTAAAGATTCGATTACACAGCGTTGGACTATACAGTCACCCGTGACCGACGAGTTCGGCTGGTCCGGCCGGGCCTCAAAACCGCCCACATTGTGACACAAAGGAAATCGCAATGCCATCTGTCCAGTCAAAATCTCGCGGGCTTACAGGCCTGGAGAAGTCACGCCACCACGTCACGAAACCCAACTGCGTTCCCCACCTCCGCCCGTGTGGGTAGCCCGGCTTGGAGACCGCCCAGGCTTGACGCTCCACCGTTCATTCAGACAGGTGGATCGCCAAACGGGTCGGTAACAATTTCGTCGACGGGCCGGGCCAGCGGATCCCCTTCCTCCTCCTGCTTTTCAGAAGGAGGTGGTGAAGGCTGATCCGAGACAATGAGTCGGTTCATACGGACCGCGATCACGCGAATCGACTCTCCGGCATCGATCGGCTTGCCCTCACTCAACGCAGCGTAACGCTTTCCCTCGATCAACACCTCTCCATTGGGCCACAGGTCACTGTGGGCAGTACCGTACTCTCCCAGCAACTCCGGCAGCTGGCTGACGGGCAACGTCTCTTCCATGGAGGGCAGATCACCGCCGAGCATCTTTTTACCTAGCGGTGTTTTCGGCCAGAGATGAAACGCATAACCGACCGTCAAGGGAGTCAGAATGAAGACCAGCACCAGTACCACGAATCCCATCTGCATGGAGACAGAAAACGCCAACACCAAACTGGCCACAATGGCTACGGCGGCCATCACACCAAGGATACCACCGGAGGGAATGAAGATCTCCAGTACGATGATCAACATGCCGACCGCTAACAGCAAAATTGGCCACAACATTGCTTCCATCACACCACCCGCCTGCTTCCTTGTAACTGAAATACTGGCCCTCGAAATCGCCACTCTGAAATCGCTACACCCATCAGAGTTCTCTTAGCATCCCGCCTGGCTGAATCCACAAGTCGAGAAGGGCACAGATTTCACTTCCAGTGAAATCCGATTCATGATTCAGCCAGCGACTGGCTTCCTGGACCACCCCGTTCGTCAACTTCAACCAAGACCCGATTTCCCTGGACATCGACCACCGTAATCGGTTGGCTAGTGGAAACAGCACCCGACCCACTGGTAACCTGCACCAGGTGGTCACCAAACCGCGCTTTCCCTGAAGGCATGAGCGGAGTAGTTGTGTAACCCTGCTGCCCGATCAAGAACTCCCAATCGACGAGGGCTTCACGCGCGCTCTGCAACTCCACCTCTTCATAGGACTGCGATTCCAGAGCCAGGTGCTTCAGCCAAGGCAGTTGGTGCAAATTACGAAACAACAAGAACACGGCAACCAGAGCGCCGCTCAAACCAAACACCACCATGAAGAGCGAGCCGGTAAGTTGCTCGACCTGATAGGCGTTGCGCGGAATCACAAATGTCTGGCTCGCCAGCAGCAATGAGCCAATCACCATCAAGCCTCCACCGATACCGAAAATCCCAAATCCTGGAATAACGAGCACCTCCAGTGCCACGCACAGCAAACCTCCACCAAACAACAGGACTTCCAGCCAACCTGCGTTACCATTCAAAAACTGCGCCCAAAAAAACAGCAAGAAACAGCATCCAGACAGAAACCCCGCGACCCCCAGGCCCGGCGCCGAAGCCTCGGAAAGAATCGCAAAAAATGCGATGAAAAGCATCGTCCTGGCAAACCAGGGAGAACTGCTCAGCCGCTCTAACTGCTCGGTAATCCACGGTGGAATGGCCTCCTGGAGGGGTTCTTCCAGCTCGTACCGCTGGAAAACTTCGTCAAGATCAACGACCACGTGACGGGCCAGCCCCAAATCGACGGCCTGAGAATCACTAATGCCTTTGCGCAGCATCAGCCCCTCCCCCTGTTGCCAACCGTCATTCTCACCAACTTCACCCAATTCCTCTGCGCAAAAGTACCGGCGTTCACCTGTCTCCCGCCGGCTGTAACGGCTCACTTTCAGTCGATGATCGACTAATCCTGCAAACAGTGACCAGTCACGCGATTTTTGTTGCGCCAGCTGCTTGATTATCGGGCGTAATTCGTCGAGGGAAGTCATCGAGACATGCGGGTCTCCCGGGCCTCCCAGCAAGGCATCTTCCTGGAGCACCAGATCGTCACAGGCGAGCGCCACCAATGCGGCCAGGCTACGTGCCTGCTTTTCTACATACGCCACCGTGCGCACCCGGCCGGAATCCAAAGCGGCGATTTCCTGCGCCAGCCTGAGAGCCGCGGTCTCATCTCCGCCAGCACTACGAATACGAAAGCAAACGAGGTTGTTGTCTTCTCCCTTGAGATGATCGCGCATGCCGCGCAACAGCCGCGTAACTAACTCGTTTTCGATGCGTCCCTCGACCTCCAGCAGGATCCCTCGCCAGCTTCCGCCCAGCGAAGGGTCCTGAATCAGTGCCCCCGGAGACAGATGAAGCGCCGCAGCCAGCTCTTTCGGGTCACCAACAAGGTGACTGACAAACCCAAACCGTAAACGCAACTCCCGCCCCGGGAACCTGCCCATTTCTCCCGGTTCGATGATTCTTTGTTCCGAGGCCGCCTGCGGCCGCAGTGTCTCCAGCTCGTCGCCGAGCGCGTATCGCGTACCACCTTCAATCATTTCCAGACGATAAACCGTAAGTGCCGAATCGAGCATGCCCAGAGCCACCGCAGCGGGAATCGTGCCGCGCCGTGCGGCAATCTCGAGATAAGCCGTGCGATGCGTCTGCATCACCACCTGCCCCGTATTGCCGGCGTCACCCAACTCAGCTTCGGCCGTCATGATAATCTGCTCGCACGCCATCGCCGCCAATACGGCATGACCCGTGACCACACCTGGCAGAAACGCCACGGTTTGCACGCGACCTACAGACGGACTCGTGAGGTACGTCGCCAGGTCAAAAGCAGACCCAAAATCGCCCGCCCCAGCCACCTCACCCGCAGCAGTGCGCGATTGAAATTCCAGTACAAGAATTGGACGTTGTGCGGCTTCCGTTTTCTTGCTCAACCAGCGATCCACCGCCCTCCGCACGCGTCGAGTCTCGGCATCCGCAATCGGCACCTGGATCACCACACGAAAGCCAGCTCGCCAATTGTCCTGTGACTCGTTGTCATCCTCGGCACGGACCGCGGTGGAACCTCGCGCTAGCACACACACCAACAACAGGAATAACACATTGCGGTAGACCGCCTGAGATGATGCGCGTGATTGCATAAGAGGCATGCGGGTACCCGGCTACCAATGATTTTTCGCGGTTTGACTCCTGGCCATTGTATTTCTCCGGAACGCCTGCCAAAAGTCGTGTTTGAGGCAACAGATGGACAAACCGGCAGACACCGTCCACCGTCACGTTCCGTCACCAGTCGACTTGACGCATTCCCCATAAAGCGGATGTTCTAGGAAAGATCGCGATATTGTGCCCCGAACCTGCTCTCGAAAAGCCTCTCACCGATGCGAATTACCGAAGTACGTGCCGTCCAGCCAGCGACGCCCGGAGCACCTGCTGATTGGCGCACACAGCTGGGACAAATTGTTGTACATATCGCCACAGACAGCGCGCTCCACGGGTACGGAGTCGGTGGCGGCGGCGCCGCCGGTATCCATGTAATTGAAAGTGTGTTGCGCGACTTTCTGATTGGCAAAGACGCCCGAGACGTTGAACAACTACACGCAGGGATGTGTCGGCACACCTGTTTCTATGGACGGGCAGGGCTGACAATCATGGCACTCAGTGGAGTTGACCTCGCACTCTGGGATCTGCGCGGTAAAGCCGCGGGACAACCTGTCGCCAGGCTCTTGAACAAAGACGTCGATTTGTCGCGCCCACTACCGACGTACCTGACCGTATTCGATGAACAGGAAACCGAAGCGGCACTGAACGCCGGGCACCAGGCAGTTAAACTCCACGTCGAACGCTTTGGTGCACCCCCACGTGTCTCTGCCCTGTGTGATCAAGTGACCAAAGCACGCGACATCCTCGGTAATCAGGGCGAGCTGATGATCGATGCCTTCGCCAAGTGGGATGTGGCCAGTGCACTGGAAGTGGCAAACGCCATTCAGAAACAAGATGTCGCCTGGCTGGAAGAACCGATTCCACCTGACGATTATACAGGCTACCGGGAACTGGTTCGCAAATCTCCTGTCCCGATCGCCGGTGGCGAACATGAATACCTCGCACAGGGCTTTCAACACCTTTTGGACAATCGCCTGCACGCCGTCCTGCAGCCTGATGTGAATTGGTGCGGTGGATTGACCACCCTGATCGATGTCTACCGCAGGGCGCAGGACGCCAATGTGCGAGTCTGCCCGCACCGCGGCTGTGAACCTTATGCGTTGCATGCCATCGCCGCATTGGACCGGCAACCACTGGCCGAATCGGGGCGTGCCTGGTTCACCTGCCTGGACGGCGCGCCAGCCATAGAAAATGGACACATCCGACTCTCTGACGAACCCGGTTTTGGTATTACAGTTCCTGCTGATGTCTGGAAATGACCTGTGTGACAAACCGCACGGGCAGCAGCAATCCTACCAGTGCGGTCGAACGCATTTCTCGCTGTCAATGCGGTTGCGGGGTCGCATAATCAGCTCACGTCAACCTGCTTAGCTGCGCAAGTTTGACTCGTTTTTCCGGCAGTAGCCCACTTCGCATTCCCTGCTCTGGTGAGATACAATTAAACCTGCGTGCGACTCGTCGCCCCCGTCACTCAATCCAAATTCCCTCTTAATAGTGCAGACGCGAACGGAGAAGCCACTGTACGGCTTTTACGCGTCACTGGCCCTAATTTGCTCCATCTCTAATACACCACGCTGAAGCGTAGATTACGTAAGGGTTTTTCATGGAGAACCAATCCAAGGACGACCGTAAACAGGCCGATGCTAATCGCGGGCCAAAACGAGGAAATCCGGGCTTGTGGATTGTCGCAGCGACGGTAGTCCTGTTGCTGTTCCTCATGATGAACATGACGGGCAATCGGCCGTTTACACTTGAGCGTTATGAGTACTTCCTCCAACTCATCCGAGATGGCGAAGTAATCTCACTTAAGCTCAAAGAACGGCAGGCTACCGGTGTCCTGAAAAACGAACGGGATGCCCCTGACGTACGCGACCCCGTCACCGGAAAAATGGAGCCCCAGACAAAAAACGGAAAGCCTGTCCGCTTTCGAGAGTTTACTGTCAGACTCCCACCGAAAGAGAGCCAAGGGGAACTCGAAGAGTTGTTGCGCGACCCCAGCAACAGGACGATCGCACGGACCTACGAGCCCGCCGACAATACCGGCATGTGGCTTTATGCAATCGCCCTGGGACTCCCACTGGTCGTATTCATCTACCTGTGGAGTTCCTTTCGGCGCACCCGCGACCAGATCATGGGAGGTGGGTTTCTCTCCGGCTTCAGCAAAAGCCCGGCGAAACGTTTTGAGATTGCGGACAAACCGATACTTTTTCGCGACGTCGCCGGGTTGGTGGGCGTCAAGGAAGATCTCGCCGAAGTTGTTGAATTCTTGAAGACTCCCGACAAATTCAGGAAGCTCGGTGGCCAGGTCCCCAAGGGCATCCTGTTAAACGGCCCTCCAGGAACCGGCAAGACCTTGCTAGCCAGAGCGGTCGCAGGCGAAGCAGACGTACCTTTCTACACCGTCAATGGCAGTGAGTTCATTCAGATGTTTGTAGGCGTCGGAGCGAGCCGTGTGCGAGACCTTTTCCAGAACGCCAAAGAAAATTCTCCCGCGATCATTTTTGTTGACGAGATCGATGCGGTAGGCCGCCAGCGCGGTGCAGGCCTGGGTGGTGGACACGATGAACGTGAGCAGACACTGAACCAGATCCTTAGCGAAATGGACGGCTTTACTCCCAACGACTCGACCATTGTGATGGCAGCCACCAACCGCCCCGATGTCCTGGATCCGGCACTCTTGCGCCCAGGTCGTTTTGACCGACATGTCACTGTCGGCCGACCCACGCGCGAAGGACGTGTCGAAATTTTCAAGGTACACGTGCGGGAAGTCCCACTGTCCGATGATGTCGACTTGGAACGGCTTGCCGATTCAACCATTGGTTTGACCGGAGCGGACATTCGCAACCTGGTCAACGAAGCTGCGCTGTGGGCCGCTCGCAACGACAAAAAGTCGGTCAGCATGGAAGACTTCGACTATTCCCGCGACAAGGTACTGATGGGAGCCAAGCGCGAAGAAGTACTGCGCGACGGTGAAAAGGAAAAAACTGCGTACCATGAAGCCGGACACACGCTCGCTGCCTGGTATCTCACTGGGGCCGATCGCGTCCATAAGGTTACCATCGTTCCACGGGGTAGAGCGCTCGGCGCCACGCAAACCATGCCAGTCGAAGATCGACTGAGCATCTCCGAGTCAGAGTTACAGGACCAACTCGTCCTGTTGATGGCTGGGCGGGCCGCCGAACAGATCGTTTACGAAGAGACAACGGTTGGTGCAGAAAACGACCTGGAACGTGCAACGAGCCTGGCGCGGCGCATGGTTACCCACTGGGGAATGAACATGCAGCTAGGTCCGGTGAGCTATAAGCTTTCTGACGAAGACCCGTTTCTGGGTCGTGAAATTCATCAGCAGCGTCAGTTCAGCGAGCACACGATGGAGCAGATCGATGGCGAAGTGACTCAGATCCTTCAGACAGCGGCAAAACGCGCGTTTTCGCTGCTTACCGTACATCGCGAGCAGCTTGAAATCGTGACACAGGCCCTGCTGCGGCGGGAAGAACTCGACGAATCGGAACTCACCGAGCTGATCGGCCCCTCGGTTCACGGTCCAAGAACTCCTGCATCGTCGGACGCAGGGCCTGAGCAAACGGCCCCGGCTGCCGAGTCAACATCGACGGAAGAAACCGACCCCTCGGTTTCCTCAGAAGGAACAGCAGCGTCCTCCGCATTTGATAACCAGGATGTCTGACGCCAACTTGGATACGGTTTCTGTAAGGCACGCCAGCGCAGTGATCCTGAAAGTTACAAGAACGCGTTTTGCTACATCAAGGAAACCGAGTGAGTGCCTCACTCGCGGCGTTCTGTAATGCCTGCGGCAGATCAGAGTCGCGAATCTGCGCAAGCCGATCACGCAAATCAGATAGACCAGAGGCAGGCTTTCGCGCGGCCAACCGTCCCGCCGCACGAATCGCATTCATCATGACCAGGTTTCGCTTCCTGGCACGTTCCGAATCGGATACTTCTCCTTCGACAACCTGACTGTTCTGCGCATCTAGCATTGCCAACAGAACCGGGACAGCACGCGTGTCGCCGTGCCGGCAAAGGCCAATGGCCGCGTTGTACCGCGCGTTCGGAAATGCGTCTTGCAACATCTCTCCAAGTCGGTCCCTGGCATTCTGGCCACCAACCACCCCCAGAGTATACGCCGCAGCAGACCGAATCTTGGCGCGTTCGCTTCCGCCGCCTTCCTCCGCATAATCACGCGAAGCGTCCAACAAGGCCGCGAGAAGTTGTTCATTAGCCTGCAGCACCTTGGCGTCCTGTACCGCAACAAGATTTCTAGCCAGCACCGCGATCGCTTGTAACGCCGCGTCCCGCACCAACAAGTCTTCAGTGGTACGGTCTGTACGGACCGCCTCAACCAATGCCGGCAGAGCTTCCGCAACTCGAAACTCACCGAGCGCCCGACAAACAAACACACGCATCAAGACGCTTTTTTCGTCGGTCGCACCAGCAGCCAACTGCCCTCGCAAAACTTGCGCGAGGTTTTCCGCGAGCAGCACATCCTTCTTGAGCTGATCATTGCTGGGATTGCGAAGCATTTCCGCAAGAATGTCGGCTTTTTGCCAGCCTGACTCATTGGGGACGCGCAGCGCCGCAACAAGATCCTGCGGGTCATTCCCCAGATGTGCCATCCATGTGAAAGCAAGCCACACTCCCACGATCACGGAAACGATCATCATGGGAATCAAAAAAAGCTGCAGAATGAAACCGGCGGTCGGTGCTTCTACCGGCGGCAGTGCCGAAGCACTCCCGTCGACGGGCACTGATGCTTGCGGGGAGTCCGTCTCCGGCACAGGAGAATCCGGATAGTCGTTCGAATCAGTGGACATCAGTAAGCGATCGACCAGGTGGTAAACACAACAAGAACAAAACGCCATACATACACCAGTGTTTAGCGGGGCACCGACTGTGTCAACCGGCAACATCCAATGACACAGGTGCCAGCCACTGCACTGACAAACGTCAGCCGGCTTTCCACGTCAACTGGAAACCGCTGAAACGGACACCTGCGTGCGACGGCTCGCATCACGACACCATAAGCACTAAACAGCTAGTGCTGCGTTGCGGCACCGTTTACCGAGTCGATGCAAAACTGGTCTCCATCAAAATCAACCGTGACATGGCTGCCTTCGTGAACCGTACCCTTGAGAATCTGGGTTGCCAGCGGATTATGGAGTTGTTGCTGGATCACGCGTTTGAGAGGGCGCGCTCCGTACGTCGGGTCGTAACCTTCTTCGGCAATTGCGTCCCGGGCAGCGTCGGTCACCTCCAAGGTCGTTGCCTGCTCGGCAAGTTGACGCGAAAGCCGCTGCAACTGTAAACCCACGATTTTGCTAATCTGGCCACGGGTCAGCGGCTTGAACACCAAAGTCTCATCGATGCGGTTAAGAAACTCCGGCAGAAAACGAGCCTGCAACAACTCCTGCAACGAGTCCTTCATCTGGTCTTCGGTGCCGCCATCTTGTGAAACCTGCTGAATCAACTGGCTGCCAAGATTACTAGTCATCACCAGAATGCAATTGGTGAAGTCAACTGTCTTGCCGTGGTTATCAGTCAATCTTCCGTCGTCGAGAACCTGCAACAGTAAATTAAAAACGTCGGTGTGCGCTTTTTCGATTTCATCCAACAAGATCACACTATACGGACGGCGCCGAACTGCCTCGGTTAACTTTCCGCCTTCTTCGTAACCTACGTAGCCGGGAGGAGCTCCAATCAACCGGCTGACGGTGTGCTTTTCCATGAATTCACTCATATCCAACCGTACCATCGCATGCTCATCGTCGAACATGACTTCTGCCAGTGCCTTGCAGACCTCGGTCTTGCCAACCCCGGTCGGACCCAGGAACAAAAAAGACCCGATCGGGCGATTGGGATCCTGGAGACCACTGCGACTTCGGCGCACCGCGTGAGAAACCGCTGCAATTGCTTCCTCTTGTCCAACAACCCGTAAATGCAATCGTTCTTCCATCACCAGCAACCGTGCTCTTTCAGTTTCGAGCATCTTGGCGACAGGAATTCCGGTCCAGGCACTTACTACCTCGCCGATTTCCTCTTCGGTCACTTCCCGGCGCAATAGCCGGCGTTCGGTCTTGTTGGAGGTCGACTCCGCGCCGGCCTCCTTTGCCTCTTGCAATTCCTGCGCATCCTCGGCTTCCATGCGGTCCGCCAATTGCCGCCGTTGAAGATCAAGTTCATAGAGCTTCTGGTAACCCGACTCGCTGACCGGCATGCCGCGTGATTGCTGATCCTTGATGGTTGCATCCAGCGACGTAAATTCGTGCGTCACGGCCTCAAGCTGCTGGCGCACTTTCTGGACATCGTCCAGCCCCGACTTTTCCGCTTCCCACTGCGCCCGCAGGTCAGCCAGCTTCTTCCCCAATTCGTCCATTTCTTGTTCGATCTCAGTCAGTTGATCTTGCGCAGTATCTTCGGTCTCTCCACGCAGTTGCCGCTGAACAAGCTGCAATTGACGCAAGCGCCGCTGGACTTCGTCAATTTCCGCTGGCACGCTCTCCAGTTCCATGGCAAGCCGACTGGCCGCCTCATCGATGAGATCAATTGCCTTGTCTGGTAAGAACCGATCTGTGATGTAGCGGCTGGAGAGACGGGCGGCGGCAACGATCGCCGAGTCCTTGATCTTGACCCCATGATGTGCTTCGTAGCGTGGCTTCAAGCCGCGCAGAATTGAAATCGTATCCTCGGCGGTTGGCTCACCGACCTGTACCGGCTGAAACCGACGCTCCAAAGCCTTGTCTTTTTCAATGTGCTGGCGATATTCATCCAGTGTAGTTGCACCGATGCACCGCAATTCCCCTCGAGCTAATGCAGGCTTGAGTAATTGAGCAGCATCTGCAGATCCCTCAGCCGCCCCTGCCCCCACAACGGTGTGTAATTCATCAATGAACAAGATGACCTCGCCACCCGCATCCTCCATCTCACGCAGCACCGCTTTCAAGCGCTCTTCAAATTCTCCACGAAACTTGGTGCCAGCTACCAGTGCACCCATATCAAGCGCAACCACTCGCTTATTCTTGAGACTCTGCGGAACATCTGCTTGAACGATGCGCAATGCCAGACCTTCGGCAATTGCAGTCTTGCCAACCCCGGGTTCGCCGATCAACACCGGATTGTTCTTGGTGCGTCTGGAAAGCACTTGAATCACGCGCCGGATCTCTGAGTCCCGGCCAATTACCGGATCCAGCTTACCCTGGTTAGCACGGTCAACCAGATCGATTCCATATCGCTCTAACGCCTGGTATTTTTCTTCTGGGTTCTGATCGGTCACCCGAGCACTCCCTCGAATAACCTGCAGAGCCGCGAGAACATCCGCCTCTCGGATACCGTTCATCTGCAAAATACGCTGGCAACTACTCGCCACATGGGTCAATGAAAGTAGCAAGTGCTCTGTCGACGTGTATTCATCCTGCATTGCCTCGGTTTGCGTTGCGGCTGCCTGCAGTACATCTTGCAGCTCGCGACTCGCCTGGGGCACAGCCCCCCCCTGACTGCTGGGAAGGCGGTCTAACTCCCCAATAGCCAAAGCCTTGAGCTGTGGGATATTTACGTCAATACGTTGCAACACGGAAACGACAATTCCATCGTCCTCCGCCATCAGCGCATGCAAAAGATGCAATGGCCCCGTTTCAGCGTGCCCACGTTCCGTTGCCAGCTGCTGCGCCGCAACAACTGCCTCTTGAGCCTTCGTCGTCAGTTTGTCCATTCGGAATGTCATCGATTCGGACCTTTCGTTGACGGACGTTCAGATTCAAAATTCCCGTACACGTCTCAAGACAAGCCTCGTACGCACCGCGAGACAGACACAGTACACATCGTGAGACAGGGCACAGTGCGCACAAAACATTCTCGCGCCAATCACGCAACCAGGGCGGTGCTCCGCAGACCGTGCCCCAGAACGGACTCCACCGGTAACCACCCGGAGCACAACTTCGCTCGGCGCGAGGCAGATGCGTCACGTTGCCACAGCCACAACGTCGGACAAAACATCCGATCAGGAGTCCTTGACTTCAAACTCCGCATCGATCGCATCGTCATCCGAACTACCACTGGTACCATCCGCGGGCGGTTCATCCGCGTCCCCAGCATTGCCGTCTGCCGCCCCCGTCTTTTCGTACAAGGTCTTGCTGAATGCCATGCGAGCCTGCTCTAACTCCTCGATTGTGGCCTTCAACGCCGGAACATCCTCTGCCTTAGCGGCCTCCCGCACTTTCTCGATCGATTTTTGTAAAGGATCCCGATCTGCATCGGTCAGCTTTTCGGCGTTATCTTCGATCTCTTTCTCGAGCTGATAACACATGTGTTCCGCCTCATTGCGCGCTGTAGCCAACTCAAACTGACGTTTGTCTTCGTCGGAGTTCGCCTCGGCGTCACCACGCATGCGGTCAATTTCCGCCTGGTCCAACGCGGACGCCTGTTTAATCGTCACGGAAGCCTCTTTGTCCGTTCCCAGATCCTTGGCCGACACGTTGAGGATCCCGTTTTGATCGATATCAAATTTAACCTGGATCTGTGGTGTTCCACGCGGTTGCGGAGGAATTCCTTCCAGATTGAATTCTCCCAGCAAGCGATTGTGCGCAGCCATTTTCCGTTCACCTTGGAACACCTTAACCGTTACGGCGGTTTGTCCATCGGCAGCCGTACTAAAATTCTCCTCCTTGGCCGCAGGAATCGTCGTATTGCGATTCACTAGCGCGGTGAAGATACCACCTTCCGTCTCAATGCCTAAGGTAAGTGGAGTGACGTCAAGCAATAAAACATCCGTGCGATCGCCCGCCAAGACACTACCTTGTATCGCCGCGCCGGCCGCCACCACTTCATCCGGGTTAACACCCTTATGCGGCTCCTTGCCAAACAGCTCCTTCACCATCGCCTGGACCTTGGGCACCCGCGTTGAACCTCCGACAAGCACCACTTCGTCGATGTCGCCTGGAGAGAATTTTGCGTCCTTGAGCGCCTGTTCAATCGGTGTGCGACAGCGATCGACAAGGCCGTCAATCAGCTCTTCAAATGTCGCCCTGGTAATGGTCATCTGCAAATGCTTGGGACCGGATGCGTCCGCCGTGATAAACGGCAGATTGATTTCGGTTTGCGGCACACTGCTCAGCTCTTTCTTGGCCTTCTCACAGGCTTCTTGCAGACGCTGCAATGCCATTTGATCCGTTCTCAGATCAATGCCACTTTCTGTTTTGAATTCTGCTGCCACATGGTTGATCAGCTTGTCGTCGAAATCATCGCCACCCAGGTGCGTGTCGCCACTGGTAGCAACGACCTCGAAAACCTTATGTCCGTCTTCCTCTTCGACACGTAATACAGAGACATCAAAGGTTCCGCCACCGAGGTCAAAAACGACAATTTTCTCGCTCTTCTCGTGTTCGATCCCGTAAGCCATTGCTGCAGCCGTCGGTTCATTGATGATCCGGGCCACTTCCAGGCCGGCGATCTCGCCAGCATCTTTTGTCGCCTGGCGTTGTGCATCATTGAAGTAGGCGGGGACTGTGATCACCGCCTTGTTGACTTTATGCCCCAGGTACGACTCCGCTGCTTCCTTCAATTTGCGCAGCGTCTTGGCTGAAATCTCTTGCGGTGTGAACTGGTTATCATCGATACCAACTTGAACATATTCACCGGAATCTCCAACAACGTTGTAAGGAACCATGGTTTCCTCAGATTCCACTTCATGGTGACGACGCCCCATGAACCGCTTGATCGAATAGACGGTGCGGGTAGGATTCGTCACAGCTTGCCGCTTGGCCGGTTCACCAACGAGTTCGCCTTTGTCGGTAAATGCAACAACGCTGGGAGTCAGCCGATTGCCTTCTGCGTTCTGCAACACCTTGGGTTCACTGCCTTCCATGACAGCCACCACTGAATTCGTTGTTCCCAGGTCGATCCCAATGATCTTTTCGCCTTGTGACATACTGATGTCCTCCTGCACGTGGCCTGTTTTCACCAATGTCTTTGCTAAGTCTGGCTGTAAGCCAGTCGAATTTTCGTGAACAAAATCGAAGAATCCGCCACTCCACAGAGCCCGCCGCTCCACAGAGCAAAACGCGGTTGTAGTAACAAGTAATGCAAAGGCCGTGCCAAGGCTAAACCAAGATGCACATTAAATCGCAAGTCGTTTAAAATAAACACCTTACGGAAACTCACCGGAAACGTCGCATCTGGCAGTCGATTAACAGGCCCCAGAATCCTGCCAATTTGACAGCTCGCTAACCTGCGCCAAAGGCCTGACTCATCCGAGTCAGGTGGTAACGTAAACGCCGATGCCCAGGACCCCGGCGCATGTGATGGTTGGTTGACACCCTGTGGAGTCGTCAGTACAAGAACGCGCATCCCCGACGAGATATTGCCCACCATCGGTGCGTAAACGGAAAACGATGGGGCAACGGAATTGGACAATGGCGAAAAAGAAATCCAGTCAAACGCGCCCCCCTGCCGCCAGTAAAGAACGGCAGCGCACTCTCAACCGACTGGACCGTGAGCTGGTGAAGCTACTGAATCAGCGTGCTAAGGCATATCAACAGCTAGATAAAACTGGAGAACTTGCCAACGGCAACACCGTAGCAAACAGTATTACCGCGACGAATAAAGGCCCCCTCACAGCACAAACAATCGAAGCCATCTTTCGTGAATTGCACAGCGGTTGTACGCACCTGAGAGAGAACATTCGAGTCGCATTTTTGGGCCCCGTTTACAGTTACAGTCACATCGCCGCAATCAAACGCTTTGGCCAGAGCCATGAGCTGGTTCCCGTAGGCACCATCGCAGCGGTGTTTGAGTCGGTGAATCGCGGCCAATGCCAATTCGGAATTGTGCCGATTGAAAATTCCACAGATGGCCGCGTCGTCGACACGCTGGAGATGTTTGCTCGTTTACCCGTGAAAATCTGTGGCGAAGTCAATCTACACATCCACCATTTTTTGCTGTCACTTTCCCAACTTGCCGAAATCAAAGAGATTTATAGCAAGCCACAAGCGCTGTCCCAGTGTCGGGGTTGGCTCGCGCGGCATATGCCAAGCAGCCGGCTTGTCGAAATGACAAGTACCGCAGCGGCCGCCCAACTAGCAAGCGAAAAACCAGGGGCCGCGGCAATCGCAAGCCTGCAGGCGGGTATCAATTACGGTCTCCAGCCGGCTGCATCAAATATCGAGGATAACAAGAACAACATCACACGATTTGCCGTTATTGGAGACGCATCTCCCAAACGAACAGGACACGATAAAACATCCCTGATGTTTCAGATCTCACATCAGCCGGGCGCGCTGGCCGACGTGATGGCGATCTTCAAACGGAATCGCCTGAACCTGACCTGGATCGAGTCGTTTCCCATGGCTGGTACACCAAATGAATACCTGTTCTTTGTCGAACTGGAAGGACATCAAAACGACGCGAAAGTCAAACGCTCTCTGACATCACTGGGAAAAAAGACCGTGCGCCTGGACGCATTGGGAAGCTACGGAATTTCTCAGGCTGTGCAATAGCCTTTGCGACACGGCATCACACACGATGACCGACGCTTTAGCATTCGTAGAACGGCGTAACGCGCTGCGACAACGCCCCATTCTTATTTCGAGGACAAAAACGTGAAACGATTCCTGATTGCCGGAAACTGGAAGATGAACCTCAATCGCAGCGAGGCAGTACAATGGGGACAACAGGTGGCCAGTGCGATTGCTGAAGACCATCCCGTGGACGTCATCGCCTGCCCACCGAGTGTTTACCTGCACGCTACTGGCGACGCGTTAAGAGGTTCTCCTGTTTCTTTAGCCGCCCAGGATATGTATCACGAACCAAATGGAGCCTACACCGGCGAGATTAGCGCTGCCATGCTGGTCGACTTGGGTTGTCGGTACGTAGTGCTCGGACATAGCGAGCGGCGTCACATCCTGGGCGAGTCAAACGGCCTGGTCCAGCAAAAAGTACAGGCCGCGATCGCGGCCGAGCTGATCCCGATTGTTTGCGTCGGTGAGACGCTGGAACAACGGCAAGCAGGCCAAACTACGGACATTGTGCAAGAACAGGTGGCTGGTAGCCTGGGCGACCTCTCCCCCCAGCAGGTTTCTCAGTTGGTGATCGCCTACGAACCCGTCTGGGCTATTGGAACTGGACAAGTCGCAACACCCGAGCAGGCCGAAGAAGTGCATGCAGACCTTCGCACGATCCTGGAAAACCGTTACAATCACGAGGCTGCCACGCAAGTACGGATTCAATATGGTGGCAGTGTAAAACCTGAAAATGCCGCCGAGCTGCTCGCCCAACCAAATGTCGACGGTGCTCTGGTCGGCGGCGCATCACTGAAAGCGGACAGCTTTCTGGGAATCGTGGAGGCAGCTGCAACCTGCCTGAACTCTTAGGGTTCGAGCAGTTGCAACCCCTGCTTCGCGGTGGCCCCAGTTCCCTGCAAACAATACCCGTGTAGTTAAAATCCTTTCACCTGGAATCGCAGCCGGCATGGTGTTCGTACACTTTCCAACAAATCGCGACCCCGTGACCGGCGCCCTCGAATGATTGGTGTGCTTTTCAAAAAACGCCAACGATCGAAGCAATTCCTGGATCTTTTCAACATTCAATCAACGTCGTGAAACACGGAGTGACGCACGCATGTCAATCCTAGCGATTCAGTGGGTTTGGTGGTTTCGAAGCACAGGTGGCTTGCTGATGTGCGTGACGTCGCTGTTCTTGATTTGCCTGGTGCTGCTGCAGCGTGGACGGGGTGGCGGATTATCGGGTGCTTTCGGCGGGGCCGGTGGTCAAAGCGCCTTTGGCACCAAAGCGGCCGATGTCTTCACCAAATTCACCATCGGCACTGCGGCGGTCTGGATTGCACTCTGCATCGGATTGATTTTTGTTTCCAGCAGCAGCAGCAGCTCCAGTTTCTCGAACTTCGACGCAGAACCCGACACAACTGCTGTCGGTACGTCTGAAACTGAAAACACCGATGCGGGCAACGCTCTGACTAATCCCCTCTT
>MDTE01124473.1_pt1 | contig 32053 bp, 17 predicted proteins | sample 811231 | NCBI WGS metagenome assembly MDTE01 (sample SAMN05326651, study PRJNA326480) | marine metagenome | isolation source: seawater | place: Indian Ocean: Red Sea | collected 2010 | reverse complement strand
GACGCGGACATGGTCGCCGCGCGCGCGCGAGGGATCGTCGCCGCGCGCGCGCGAGGGATCGTCGCCGCGCGCGCGATCGTCGCGCTCGCGGCGCGGCGCATTGCCGCGTCGTCGGTCGTCGGTCGAACGGTGCGTCGAGCTCGTGCGTGTACCTCGTACGATGGTGTGGTTCACGACTCGTCTTTGAGTGTGTGTGTACCCATCATTCCCCACCGATCATCATTCGAAAGCACATGCGGCGTTTTCGTTTATCACCCACCCCTTTTTCTCTGCATCCCACATGGCTTTCAAAACCAGCACACTACGAGATCGACCATCCCCCCGCGCGCCCGCCGAGCCGAATCGACGACGACGCGCCCTCGCGCGATGGCGTCGCCACATCTCACGCGCACGAATCATGTCCGACAGCGAACACGAAGTCGAAACCTTTGAATCCGCCGACGCCGGCGCCTCCCACACGGTGCCCATGCAGGCCGGTTCCGTGCGCAAGGGTGGTTTCATGGTGCGTGCACGGCGCCCCGCGCGCGATGCGACGGCGAGCGCGGATGGTGGATTCGTGATCGGGCGAGACGCGCGCGACGCGCGAGGAGACGCGAGCGCGCGATGGAACGATGGGAAAATTTTCGTTCGTTCGCGCGGCGTCGCGGCCACGCGTCGAACGCGATCGCGCGCGCGTGGAGACGGTCGCGCGCGCGGCGGCGGACCGCGCGGGGAAACCCTGGAGATATCGGGATCGGAGCTCGGAGACTGACGGTTGAGCGCGCGTTTTCTGTCGATGTTCGCAGGTCATCAAGGGTCGCCCGACCAAGGTGATCGAAGTCACGACGTCCAAGACCGGTAAGCACGGTCACGCCAAGTGCCACTTCACCGCGCTCGACATTTTCACCAACAAGAAGATGGAGGAACTCGTGCCGTCGTCGCACAACCTCGAAGTGCCGGTTGTCTCGCGCGCGGAATACACGTTGTTGGACATCGATGAAGACGATCACATGTCCCTCATGGACGACAAGGGTGACACTCGCGAAGATTTGAAGCTTCCGAGTGGTCACGACGATGCGGAAAAGTTAGCCGACGAAATTCGCGCCGGCTTCGACGACGGCAAGGAGCTCGTCATCACGATTTTGCAGTCCATGGGTATCGAGCAAGCGCACGCGCTGAAGGAGATCAACAACAGCTGAGAGTATTATTGAAAGCTTATTGGAGCCATTGATAATCTAGATATGAGCCGAGGGCGTGGGATGCGAGGGAAACGCGTCGGCGCCGGGCGGAAAGAGTAGCGCGTCGTCTTTGATTTTCTCCATTCAACTCACCGTTGTCAGTATACTATCATCTGAGTACCAAATACACATCACTCATCATCATTTCGAGCGTCGCCATCACGTCTTCGCGTCGGTCCTCGCGCGTGGTCGGTTCTCTCCCACAGCGGCCATCGCGCATTCCTCACTCGTTGGCTCTGACGGACGAGACCGAGACCACCGACCGAGTCTCGATCCGTTCTCGGAGCGCCACCGAAACGCGCGGAAAGCGTCTCGATGAACTATTCGCGTCGCGCGATGACTCTAGCGCACGAAGGCGCGCTCAGGGCGACGTAGTGAGACGTAACCGCTCGTGAAACATGGCGCGGCCATTTCGAAGTAGTCGTCCCATCGCGTGGCGCCTCGTCGTCGTCGTCCTCTCGGCGCTCTTCGCGCGCACCGAGGCGTCATTTGCCGTGGTTGACTGCCACGATAACGCCGTGATCGGCAACATCGTCGGCGCGGGCGTGGCGGGAAACCGCGATGGACGGTTTGAAAAGAGTCTGCTCAACTCACCGTCGAGCGTGTCGTGCAACTCAACGCTGTGTTACTTGTCGGACTCGGGAAATCACGCGATAAAGACGCTAACGCTGTCGAAAAACGAGATGGTGCACTTGGCGGGGTCGTCCGAGGGATCGTCGGGATTGAGAGACGGACAGGCGTCTGAGGCGGCGTGCGGTTCGAGTAGCAATCCCACAGAGCCGTTGTTTAGTTCACCACAGGGCGTCGTGCTCGTCTCTCAAACCAGCGCGTATTTCTCCCGGGGTGATGTGTTGGTAGCAGACGCGGGTAACAATGCGATTAGAAAAGTATCCGGCAAGACGGTGAGCACAGTGATTTCCGGTTTGTCGACGCCGCCGATGGCACTCGTATTGGACGAGAGTGATGGAGCGATTTATTTCCTTAGCAATTCAACCCATCACCTTTCAAAGTTGTCGTACAACGCAGTGAGCGCGACTAGCGTCGCCGGTAGCCAAACCACGGCGGGAATGGTGGATAGTGCGACCGCCAGTAGCGCGCGATTTTCGGCGCCGGAAGGCTTGACATTGGACGCCGCGAATCGTACATTGTACATCGCTGACACCGGAAATCATGCGATACGAAAGTTTGTGCTATCGACGGGGGCAGTGACGACGGTCCTCGGTGACGGTACGATATCATCGAGCGCTACTGTGTTGGACTCGGATGGTGAGTTGGCCACACCGGCACGCTTCAACTACCCTGCTGGGATCGCGTACAATTACGACACTGGCCTCAGTAGTGGTGTATTGCTAGTATCCGATCGTGGAACGCATCGGTTGAGGAAAATTGTTTTGTCAGACTCCACGGCTTCGAACGCTGCGACGGTGGTTAGCGTCGGTGGTAGCTATAACGGAAAATCTGGCTTCTTAGATAGCACTTACGGAAGCGGCGCTCTCCTGAACACGCCGGTATCAATATCATACGTGACTGATTCATCTTACGTGGTTGCGGATAAGAGCAACCACGCCATGAGAAAAGTACATATAGAATCACCGGTTGACGTCACTTTTACGATACAATCGGTGGCAGATGTCGAGCGAACGGTGGAAAGTCATGATCTGGTGTTATTGAATTACGGGCGGTACTCCATTAATGGCCCCCCGTACAATGAAACCACCCACTTCTCGGGTGAACTCACGTACTTTGGTGAAGAACACGAGATTACAATGTGTGCACACCCATCTGTAGATTACTTCGTAAAGTTTGAGGGATCGATGCAGGCGATGGTAAAGGATTCAACAAACCATTTATACTTTGGATACACTGGATCATCAGTCACGGACAGCATGGCGAGAACCTTTCGGATCCGAGGTCCCGGATGTATGGATAAATCTGCACCAAATTACAACCCTTTTGCCACGAGCGATGACGGTTCATGCGTGAGTGGTGTAAAAGTGCATTTCAACGTGAGCGTCTGGGGCGTGGTCGAGCACGCCGTGTACGAGTTTGAAGGACCTGGGTTTTACGTCTCAGACTCGTTTCCAACTGGGAGTGGTGAGGCAGAGTACACGCAAGATGTGTACCACGAGTTCACGGCCTATCCGGGTGGTACGTATATCGCACATTTCTACGGAGCTCTGAATGCTTCTCTCACTACTGTATCTGGACAGTCTGGGTTGGGAGCAACAGAGATAAGCTATTGGAGCTACTCATCTTCAGAGGCTAGTGACCAGGGATCAAAGAGTGCTCGCATCACAGGGCCAGGGTGTATCGACGCGTCTTATCCAACGTACAATCAATATGCGTCGAAATCTGATGAAGTGAACGCGTGCTCGTTTGGGGCGAACATGCGTGTTATCATAAATGCAAGTTCTGCATCAGAGTCGTGGTATGACTACGGTTCCATCACAGCACCGGGTATTAACGAAGCCTCCCAAAAAGTTGACGGTATTTCGTTGGATAATGCAACTGATCAAGTGGTCGTAGATGTTACTCTGGTACCCGGTGTGTACGAGTTTGATTCATTCGGCGACGTGTCAGTGGACGTGCAGCAACTTCAATCCAGTGGATTTGTTTCTCTGAACACGTGGGTCGGAACTGACTCTTCACTTCGTTACGATCAACATGGGTTCGCCACCGCTCAACAAGAGCGCGTCGTCGTGTCGTTTCCGCCGTCTTCATCACGTTATATCACAACTGATGTGGTTGGCTACGCGGGTGGAATACTTTTGGGTGATGATGACGTGTCCAGTGTGACATTCGAAGAAGGATCTGTTCCACAGCTAGGAAGCGTAACATCTACGTTCTTAAAGAGCACGTTGACTACATCAGCCCTGAATTCATTGTGGTATACCAACAACATCAACGCGTATGGCGTCACCCCATACACGATGGTGCTCACCCCCGACGCTTATCAATTTGGCGTGTCGGTAAAGCTGTTGCTCAAATATGATGAGTCCTCTTCAACTTCGCAAGAAGGCAATGATAATCTTGTGCTTTTCAAGCAAGGAGTGAAAGTAAAGTCTGTATATGGTGCGGCATTTGACTCAACTGCAGGTACCGTTACAGCAAAGCTCGATTCGCCGGGCACTTTCGGTGTTGCATTTCGAGCCACCATCAGAGGTATCTCACCTCCGAGAGTATACATCGACGGTGGTACTAATGTGACAGTAGACGGTGTCGATATGTCATCACTCGCTACGTTGGGTACTCAAACATCGAATCAGAAGTGTCGATGGGGTGATAAGTTTACAGCAGCGACAACGGTCGCGTCGGCGGACGCTCGTTCAGTGCTTTCGGGCAGTGATAGCACGGTAAAAGGTACAAAGATCAACGCCGTCTCGTGTTTATCGCCCTCGATGAAGTACGCCGGTTTCACAATCGTCGAGTTCTACAATTCCGGCAACCTTATGACGAGTAACACCAACCTGACGCTCCTGTTGACCGCATCTCCATACATCACTTCTGTCGTGCCAGCTGAAGGCACCATTTCTGGAGGAACCATCGTCACCGTTTCTGGAAACTTTTTGAGAGCAGGGGCATCGTCGTCCGATTGGGAGAAGTATGATGCGGACTCCACGTTCTTCGCGAACAGCGGCCCCACGGCTTTGTCATGCGTGTTTGGTTCAGTCACGTCAAGTGGAGTCGCGATTTCGTCGGCTGTCGCGATGTGTGAAAGTCCATCTTCCAGCAGCGCAGTCTCGACAAGTTTACGTGCAGGTGATCCCACGTATCCAGTGATAGGATACGGCGATTACTCCTTCGTTGATGATTTCGACACGAGCATCACTCCCACAGCCTACAAAGACAACAGTGGAATAAGTGTGATGACGGATGGTGGTGTAGAAATCAGTCTTTTCGGCGCGACAGGTTCCTTGACAAAGCAACGCAACGAATTCTATGATTGGCAGTGCTTATTTGGCACGGTGCGCGTAGCCGCGAGGGAGAAGCCGTATGGCGATTTGAGCTGTCTTTCAACATCCTTAGCTCGCGGAAGCACTCTCGACGTCCGACTCGTCGGACCAAACGGCGAAGGCTCGTTACTGCTCGGTAGTGTTTCCTCGGATACGATCGCGGACACGTACGTCGACTCCATCGTAACCCTACCAGGAACTCCGGAGACAATCCAAACGCTCGCCGTCATCGGCAGAGAACAGTCTCCCCAGTTTTGGGAACCTCTCAAATGGATCAGCACCGCGCACGCGCTCATCTCCCCTCCGGGCAGCGGTTGGGTCGGAACCGGTCAAGGGTTTGGTCACGGCGCCTACGGGGATCCGAATTGCACGTTTACGTCGGACGCGGGCGTCATCACCACTCGGGTTGCGACGATAATTTCATCCGCGCTCGTCGTGTGCGAAGCGCCCATCTCGGAGTCGAAAGTATGGTCTTCCGTGCACGTCGCGGCGAACAGTTTATACTCAGGCGCACCAAGAACGTTGATACCCCTGTGGTTTACACCTCAAACGCGAACGGCCGCCACGTCGCTGACGCGTTTGGTCACCACGTGGTTTCCATCCGCCTCTGCTGGCGGCGTGCGAGCGGTCGCTCAAGGGTACATTTCGAACGTTCAACCCATTCCGACGCTGTGCTACTACGGTCTATCGATAGACCCGACGTCGTTCACCACGAGCGACGGATGCGAGATACCTCGAGTGCTATCCCCCGGCTTCGTCACCATTTCTTTGAACAGCACGTCCGCGGTTCCCGCGTTTGAACACCAGTTGGAGATTCTCGAACCGGTACGCTCGAAGACGGTGTACCCGAGATTTCTGACCGTCGACGGCGGTTCTATCGTGGACATCTCCGGAACCGACATGTACATCTCGCCGAACGGCCCTCCGCTGCACTGCGGATTCACGTACTCGACCAAGATGTTCAAAGCCACGTACGTTTCCTCAGCCTTGGTCAAGTGCGAGACGCTGGCGAGTTACCTCGACGGCGATAAGAATGAGTTCAATCTATTCATCGGTCGCGACGAGGACTTGACCGGGTCGGAACCCATCGAATTATCCGCATCGCCGACCAATAAGACGATCGCCGCCGTCGCGAACACCTTCGGCGTGCGCGCTAAGGCCGCGCCCACCGTCACCGCCGTCTCTCCGACGGCTGGCAACGCGCGAGGCGGTGCCGTCTTCGCCATCAACGGCACATCTTTCACCTACGAATCTGGCAGCGCGCGCTGTATCTTCGGCAACGTCTACGTCAGTGCCACCGTGTACAACTCCACCCACGCCGACTGCGTCGTGCCTTCCCTGTATCCGCTCCGCGTCTACTCGGTCGCCTTTTCGCTCGTCGGCTCCGCCGCCCAGCGTCTCCTCGACTCTTCCTTCACCTACGCCAACGGCACCGCGTGCTCCTACGCCGTATTTTAGATTAGATGTAACTACATTAGCCTCTCCACACATCACCCGGGCGAGGCGTCGCTCTCGCCTCTCGCCTCTCGCCTCTCCGCGAGACGGCGACGCCGAAAAGCTGCGCGATCGAGCCGACACGTTCGTCAGACGCGCGCGCGACCTCATCCGCGCGAGACGAACCGATCGATCGCGATGGCGAACCCGATGCAAAACATATGCGCGAATTTCGACCAAGTGGGCAAGGTGCGCGCGTCTCCGCGTCGACGATTGCGCGCGCACTGTAACCGATTGATTCGATTGATTCGATCGATTCGATCCACTCGACGACTGACGACGGACGTCATCGAACAGGCGTTCGCGGAACACTACTACAACACCTTCGACGCCGATCGTTCCCAACTCGGTCCGCTGTATAACGAGTCGTACTCGATGTTAAACTTTGAACACAGCGACGCGAGACCCGGACAGTACAAGGGAAGCGCGGCGATCGTCGAAAAGCTCCGCGCGCTTCCGTTTCAACAGGTGAAACACCAGGTCGTGACGCTGGACACGCAACCGTCGCCGAACGGTGGCGTGATCGTGATGGTGTGTGGGAATCTGCTCATCGATGGTGAACAGCACGCGCAAAAGTTTTCGCAGACGTTTCAGCTCATGCCCACCGAGGCGGCGGGACTGGCGCCGGGAAGTTACTTCATCTTCAACGACGTCTTCCGTCTCAACGTCGGGTGAGCGCGCGCGCGCGAACGCGATCGTTCACGACTATATTAGTGCATCCATCTAGCTATTGACAAAACAAACGTACAGTACAAACAAAGAATTTTTCCTCTCTTCTCTTTCGGTCGGTCGGTCGTCACACCGCCGTCTTCCCGCTCAGACACAAATCGACCTTTTCCAGCAGATTAACATTCTCCAACGCCGCCGCCACGCGTTCCTTATCGTTCAACTGCTTATTCACCGCCCTCTCGCTCGAGTGCGTCCCCGGAGCGATGACGACGTCCACCTTGAACCTCTTCGGAAGCGTCCTCGCGAGCTTCACGCGAATGCTCAACCCGATGAGCGTCGCCATGGAACAGTGCGGCACCGTCGGCGTGAACGACACCTTGACTCGACACCCCGCGTCATCGACGATAATATCCTCCTCTCGCACGACGTTCAGTCGCTCGAGCGAGTACGGGTGCTCGGGATCGTTGATATCGCGCACGTGGTCAAAGATTTCTTCGGCGTCGATGGCGTCCCGAGCGGTTTCGCGCGCCTCTTGAAGCGCGCGCGACGCGTTCGCGCGCGCGATGCGCTTCGCGCGCACGACCGGGGCGGGATTGATGTACTCCCCGCCCGCGTCCGCGTCACCACCGGCGTCCACGTCGGACATGACGCACGAAAAGACGCGCGCGCGCGACGCGCTCTGGCGTCACATCGCGCGCCTTCATTCATTCGATGACGTCGACGTCGACGCCGACGCGCGTCTCGCGCGCGACGACGACGCCGACGTCTCGCGCGCGCGCGACCGCGTCGACCCGCGTCGCGCGCGCGTCCGCGTCGCGCGACGACGGGAACGTCGTCGTCGTCCCCGCGCACCTCGAACGCGGCGGACCCGTTCGCGAGTCTCGACGCGCGACGCTCGTCGCGCTCGCGACGACGGCGGCGGTGACGACGACGAGAACGGCGTCGTCGAGCGCGTCCTCGTCCTCCCCGGCGCCGTCGCTCGAGAGGTACGCGGACGAAAGAAAGGCGTTCGAGGTGGGCTACCCGTCGTCGTGGGTCGTCGCGAGCAAACCGGGCGCGGAGGTTTTATTTAAAAATCCGGATGAAAAGTACAGTAACATCGGCGTCACGGTGACGCCCGTGACGATCGATTCGTTGGATAAGTTTGGATCGTTGGAGGAGATCGGTGAGCGGCTGGCGCGGGCGGAGGCGGCGAAGGAGAGCACGGTTCCGGGCGGGGTGACGGTGACGCGCTCGACGAGGCGGCGAGGGGAGAAATCTGGAGTGGTTTTTTATGATTACGAGTATCGTTTGATCACGACGTATGGGAATAAGCGTGTGTACACGTCAGTGTCCATCGTGGACGGGACGCTGTACATTCTGAACGCGCAGGCGTACGAGACGGCGGATCCCGAACGGCCAACGGAGGAACAAAAGGCGAAGGATGAGGAAAACTCCGCCTTGTATCGAAGCGTGGGGGCAACGTTTGACGCGTCTCGACGAATCTTCGAGTCTTGATGTCAACGATCGATCGTCGTTTATTTGTTTTTTAATACAATTCTTCTACTAGCCGCGCCACTCCACGAATCCGCGCTGTTCGTCGTACGTCCACCACGCATCTGCTCCGTCCGTAAACAAATTCTTCGCGGGTTCGTAGCACAAGTCACTCGCCTCGGAGTAGTACATCGAACGCTCAACGCTCCAGACGTATCCCTCTGGGACGATGACGTGTGGACGTGTGGATCGCGCGAGCGATACTAATTCGCTCTTCTCGGCGATGTGACCGTCGACGGCGCCTCCGTGCGCGACGATGTACGCCTTGAGCGCCTTGACGCTCATGGCGGAAAAGTCCAACGCTGTCGACTTCGTCGGCGCTTCGTCCCGTTTCGGTGCCCCTGTCGTCTTCACTTTCTTCGCCGCCGGTGCCGGCTCCTCCGCCTCGTCGTCCGTGTCCGCGAACATGTCTTGACCGTCGTTCGCGTCCTCGACGACGGAGGGCGTCGGCGCGTAGAGTCGAGCCGCGCGCTCAAACGCCTCCTTACGAAACGTGTACACCTCGTACTCACCCTGCCCCATCAACGCGCTCGAGAGTTCGGTCAATTTATCGAACGCTCGTTTCTCCTCCTCGCTCATCGTTTTCGTCGGTTTCCCTTTATTTTTCCCCGCGCGTCCGCCTCCGGGCTTGGCGCCGCCGCCCAAACGCTTCAACGCGCCCAACACCGTCTCTCCCGGATTCAAGTATCCTGCAATCTCGCGCTGCATCACCGCCACCTCGCCCTCGCTCATCGCCTTTGCGTCTTCCTCTTCCTCCAACGCCGCCGTGCTTCGCCTGATCGCCCCGCTCGCGAATCTCTCGTCCACCTTGGCGTCCTCGTCCAACCACAAGTCGGCTTCGTCCTTCTCCTCGGCGTACTCCACGTAATTCCCATCGTCGTCAAAGTACCCATCTCGCCGCTCCTCGTCCAGATTAAACGCCATGAACCCATCATTCTCCTTCCCCGTCGCCTCTCGTCCCTCCTCGGCGTCCTCCACGCTCGCTCTCGTCTCGACGTCGTCGCGCGCGCGCACGCCCGCCGCCATCTCCGACCGCAACAGCGCCCTCGTCTCGGCCGCCCCGACCGCGCGTCTCGCCAGTTCATCCGCATCGTTCGCGCGGGGAACGGTGCGATCACGCGCATCCTCGTCCTCCTCATCGTCCGAGTCTCTTCCGCTCGGTAAGACGGTGGCGCGCGCGGCGTTTTCGTCGGCGTTGGATTCGTCCCGCTTTTTGTGCGCGCCCTCGGCGGCGAGCACGTCGGCGACGAGCGCCGCCGTGGACCCGGGAGCGTGTCGAACGACGTCGTCCTCGTCGTTCTCATCGTCGGGGTCTTCGAACGAGACGCGCGCGCGACGGTCGCGTTTCATGACGCGAGGAGCGCGTCGAGGATTGAGGAGGGGACAAAAAGCGCGCGGCGTCGGGACGTGGGAATACAAACGCGCGAGAGAGAGCGCCGCTACTTCCACGTGATGAGGGCGTTGAAGAACTCGTCGTAGGATAATGTATCGTCGCTGTCGACGTCGAAGACGTGGAAGACGATGTTCACGACCTCGTCGCTGAGTTTGATGCCGGCGCAGCGCTTGGCCATTTTTTTAAACCGCTTGCGCGTGATTGGCGCGCCCGAGTCGGAAACCTCCTTCATGTGCCTTTGAAACTTGCCGTCGCCGTGCTTGGCGATGCGAGCGAAGGCTAAGAACTCGCCGCGACTGACCTGACGCTTGCCCTCGAGCCCGGGGAGCTCCTTGACTCGGTGTAAAAACGTCGGGAGTTGGTCCACCTTGGATCCGGCGACGAGGGCGTAGCCGAAATCTCGAGGCGTGATCCAACCGTTATTCTTGCAGTCGTAGTGCCTAAATTCTAGATCGTCCATCTCCCAACGTAAATTTTGTAGAAATTGGTGGAATTGTTTGAGTTTCAGGCGCTTGTTGCGTTTCGGTCCGAACAAATAATCGAGCAAACCGGCGCCGATGTCGTCGACGTTGGTCGAACCCGTGTCGAGACCCGTGCGCACGCCGCTCGCGCGTCTCGTCTGCGCACGCATATCCTTCATCATCGCCCTGAATTCGCCTTCATCCAGCGATCCACTTCCATCCTCATCGTACTTGTGAAACGTCGCCGTGGCGCGCTGTTGATCGATGCTCATGAGCGTGGAGAAGAAGAGATATTCGGAAAAATCGTACAAGCCGTTTTTATCCGTATCGAAGAGTTCAAACAGCTTACTCTGCATCACCTCGGACGTCACCACGCTCGCACTCGAGATTCCACCCGCGATCTCCCCCGCCAGCTTCCCGGCCCGCGTCTCGTCGCTCCCGACCGCGGGATGCAAGGGCAAGAGCGCGCGCACCAAGTCGCTCAGCGTCATGTACGTCGTCCCGTCCAGCCTCTGACTCGCAAAGTAATCAAACACCTTTTCCGGCGGCGAAAACGTTCGCAATCGTCGCTCGTAACTAAAAAACACATCCTGTTTATACTCCTTCGAGAACCCACTCGTGGCGTACGACTTCAGCTTATTAATTTCCCTCGAATAATACATCTTTCGATGGAGAAACCAATGTTCCCAATCCTCATCCGGTCGACTCATCGGTCCGTACGACGCATCGAACGCGTACGCGCCGCCCACCAATCCACACGCGACGACGCCGAACATCATTTTCCCGCCTCCACCACCGCTCGCGCGGACGCCGTCCATCTCACGCGTCGCCGTCGTCGCGATCCATCGGCTCGTCGTCGAGGCTCTGGATTCCATCGTCGTCGTCGATGACGCCGTCGTCGTCACGGACGCGCGTCGCGCCGTCGCGCGCGCGACGAACCGCAACATGACACCGTTTCTCTCCGCGTTCGCTCCTCTTCGAGTCCGATCGCGCGCGCGTCGCGCAGTGACGCGTCGGGGCCATGAATCATCGTGGAAACGGTCCAATGGAAACGGTCGCCGGGACGCGCGCCGAGCACCGCGCGAGAGAGCGACGCGAGCGGGCGATCGCGTGGGAGATCGAAACGAGTTGTTTCCAACGACTACGGTGCGTTTCTTGGCCTAGAGGTGTCGCCCGGCGACGCGGTGCGGCTCCGGCACGAGCGCCTTGGTTCTCGCCAATCGCGCCACGGTGACCAATTTATTATCGATCGGTACCCGTGGATCGGCGAGTTCTAACACGTCGATGCGAACGCTTCGCCACTCGTCGCGCGTGAATAAGTGTTGATGTCTCTGCACGGCGGCGTAGAGGGCGTCGAGGGCGTAGATGAGCATGCCCTGTTGCACGCTTCGCCGCTCGGCGATTTTTAAGTTTGTCAACGCGCGTTCAGCCTCGTGTAAGAGCATGCGCATCTCCTCTCGACGCTTGGCGCGTCGGCGATAGACGGAGAGCGAGAGTGATGCCTTGAGGGTGAGGGCGGAGAAGTAGGCGAACAGCGCCGCGGGGAAACACGCCATGAGGGAAAAATTTAACCGATTCGCGCGCATGAGTTGATCCATCTGCATCAACGCGCTCTCCATCTCTACTTTCATCACCTGCGTCTGGAGGAGTAAGAGTTGCATGAGATCACCGGCGAGCATGTTGGTGAGGGGAGATTTTAATTCCTCTTCGACGCGCGCGGTGACGAGACGTGTGGCGTCGGGGACGACGACGACGCGTTCCTCGCCCTCGCCCTTACTGCCGCCACCGACGGCTTTGTAGGCGCGATAGAGGGAGTCCGAGTACCCGGGACGAGACGCCTGACGGGTGTACTCGCCGAGCATGCGGTCGAGGGAGGATTTGCTCTCCTCGAGACGCTCGATGGCGTCGTCGGGACGGTCGGAGACAAAGGCGGCTTTGAGCTCGTCTCGCAATTCTTTGACTGGATCGAACAGACGCGTGCGGAGAAAGGTGAGGGTGGCGGCGTGCGAGGCACGGATGGCGTTTTCTAAATCGTCGCTTCCACACAGTCGACTGTGTCGAATCGTCACGGCGGCGGCGACGGCGAGCGAGACGCCGCCGATGGTGTACGCCAACCATCTCCGCACGTGTTTCGATGGTTTCGCGTGTCTATCCAACGCGTCGTGCGACGCGTCGCGCACGTTCAACCACTCTTCCTCCACTCTATTCAATGCTTGCCATAGCGTGTCGTTCACTCGTGGCAACGGCAACGGCTTCCCGTCGACGACGAGCGGTTGCCGAAACCGATGCGCGACGGCGGCGTCGGCGTGTTGACTCAAATCCATGCTCGCCAATCGTTGCAGACGACTTTGCGGTCGAGGTATCGGGTCCGGAGAGTGATCTAAATCCTCGCTCGATCGCCTCGATCTCGGCGTCGGTTCTGGTAAATCCGGCATCGCGTCTCTCGCGCGCGAGCTCCTCGACAATCGACTGAGCGATTTCAACAATTTCGGGCTCTCCGTAGCCGTCATCGTCGACGCGCTCGTCACTCGCTCCAAGTGCCCCACAGTCTCGCTCGATTTCGTCGCGTACTCTCGCACCTCATCCAAACACTCCAACAGTCCGTCTGCCGCGTCCATGATGGTCTGGCGCGTCTCCTCGATCGACCGCGCGCCCGCCAACGACGCGTTGGCGATTCTATCGGCGTGATGGTGCACGCGCCCGACGACGCTCGCCAACGCCGTTTGTAACTCACCGAGCGCGCGCACACGTCCGTCGATGATGACTCGCGCGCTCGCGCTCGGTAACGCAAATTTCGCATCCTTACCCGTGAGCGACGCGCGCGCGTGACACCAAAACCGATACGCCCCCTCTCGCGTCAAATTCGTGAAATTTCTCGGCCCGGTGTTGAATAACAAAAACCGCGCCTGTCCCCGCGGACGGTCTCTGAGCACCTCCCAAAAGCTCAGCGAGTGCGTGGCGACGCGTAAATCATACAGTAACTCTCGAGACATGTCCTGCGCGAAGAAGAGCGTCGCTCGAGCGGCGTGACCGAGATCGCTTTCCTCCGCCGCCGACTCGGCGCGCCCGCCGTCGCCGTCCAACGCGGCGGACACGGCGAACGCGTCTCGCCACCAAACCGCCGACGCCCCCGTTCGCCCGTCCTTATCGAAAAACACCGGAAGAGGGTTCACCACGCGCGCGCGCGTGGCCTCTCGCGCCCGCGATCGCGCTCGAGACGCGCGCTTTTGCATCGCCTTGGCCACTTCCCAAAACGACGAGTACTCGCGCGCCTCCCCCTTCTTCGGCGACACCTCCGTCTCGATGACGCGATCGACGGCATCCCTGAAGAGATTTTGGACCACTCGAGGCGGTCGACCGTCGGTGGTCATCCTCGACGCGCGCGGCGTCGCGCGGCGCGGTGTCCCGTCCCGTCGGTGCGCTGACGAGGCTGTGGGCGTCACAAATGCTCGCCGACGCGCGCGTTCGCGCGCAAGTCGCATGATGGACGGCGCGCTCATTCGCGCGCAAGTTGCGCTCGGCTTCAAACTCGCGCCCGGCCGTCGAACGCCGCTCACACCGCCGACGCTCGCGGAAGAAGATCGACCGCGCGCGGTGGGCCCCGTGGCTGAGATTTCATACGCCGACGACGTGCTCGCGCGCGGTGCGGCGGGGGAGGACGCGCTCCGACGCGCGCTCCGAGACTTGCGCGAACCCCTCGTGCTGCGCGGGGGGGCCGAGGCGTGGACGAGGGCGAAGGATTGGTCGTTGGATGGATTGGTGGAGGCGCACGCGACGGCCGCCGTGGACGCGCGCGTGGTCGCCGACGCGGACGCCGAGCGCCGGACGTTCGCGTACTGCGAGGAATCGCACCCAGCGGTACGAGACGGGACGTTCGAGGCGCCGAGCGTGATGGTTCGAATGCCGTTCGCGACGGCGGTGGCGGGGGTGTTGCGCGCGAACGGAGGCGGCGGCGCGTACGTCCAGACGGCGGCGCCGCCGGAGATGCTCCGCGCGTGCGAGGGAGGAGCGAGCGACGCGTTCGACGCGCTCGGTGAAGAGTCGCAGGCGCGTCGTCTGTGGCTCGCGCTGGCGGGGTCTGTGTCGCCGCTGCACTTTGACGCGTCGTGGTCGACGCTGACGCAAATCGGCGAGGGACGACGGCGAATGTTATTGTATCAGCCCTACGCGTTGCGGAGCGTCGGTTTGTATCCGAATTGGCATCCGTTGCGTCGAAGAGGTCGACATTTCCCCGAGAGTGCGTGCGCGTGGGAGGCTGTCGTCGAACCAGGCGATGTATTGATCTTTCCGCCTCGTTGGGCGCACTACACAGAAAGTTTGGGCGACCGCGTGTCCATCGCCGTCACGCAGCGGTTTACGCGTCCTCGCGACGACCGGCGGCTCGACACCGTCGCGGCAAAGTTTCGGCACTGGATGGAGAAGAGCGATCGACCGAACGCACTCGCGAGGCTCGTGTCGTCGGGCCTCGTCGATGAATGCATCGGTGCCGTTTTACCGCGCGATGCGCGCACGGGTGAAGTGGAACGGGGTGATCAATCGGGCTGGATGTCGACGGAGAACGACGAATGGCGACACGCGGCGTTCGACGCCGCGAGTATAGCGCGCGAACACATCGTGGAGGATGATTTGATCGGTATATATTGCCGCGGCTCGGTCGCTCGAGGCGAAGCGCGGTCGATGATTTCTGACGTTGATTTGATCGTCGTGACGCGTGGCGCTGACGTCCCCGAGGATTTAATACTCGAAGACGTGACGCGTCGATTGAAGCCTCGATTTTCGCACGTGGTGAAGAAGTTTGATATCCGTTTCGAGTTTGCGGATTCCGTCGAAAGTGTCGTCTCAGGTGAAGCGCACTCTGTGGATGTGTTCGTTCTGTCCACGCAGTGCGTCACGATTTGCGGTTCTCCTCTGCCAGATTTGCTACCCTTGAGCGCGAGAGTGCCGAAACCGCGCGCGCTCACGAGCGTGCGCCGCGACGTCGCAGACGCTCTGAATCACGGTTCGGAGCGAGCCATCGTGTGGGCGCTCAAACGTCTGATAAGGGCAGCGTATGAGCGGTACGCGCTACCGCACAGAGAAGTTGGATTCACGCGGGATCTGTATCATAGTGTCCGATTAGCCGCGCTTCACGCGGATTTAGATATTACTAGTGATTTAGCGACGGCGCTCGTCGTGTGCGTGCACTCACCCAAGTCGACGTACGGAGACTTGCTTTGGAGAGCTCAGTCGGCTGCCTTGTGTCGACGAATCCTCGTCCTCTTGCAGTGAGCGCACCGCGCGCGACCGCCATGTACTTGTAATGCATGGGTTGATTATTTGAATATGTTTGTTTTTGTATTTTTGTTGCAAAGCGTTAATTGAATTGGAATTTTCTACATCGAGTCCAGAATGGCGCGGAGCTCTTCCGCATCAAGGCCCTTCAATTCACTCACGTATTGGGCGACCTTGGCGGCACGGCCCTTCGACATGACAGTAGACATGACCTTGTCAGAGTTAGAATCAAGCAAAGCGGCAACGGCGCGGTCGTCACTGGCATCGGTGCCGGTGGCGGCGATGGCGTCTTCGATCATGGCTTCGATAGGCTTTTCGAGCTCGACGTCACCGAGTTGCGCCTGTGCCTTGGTCGCTAATTCGTCGACAGCAAGTCGGCGAGTAAGTCTAGCGTGGAAGTAACGACGAGCATCCTTCCATTCGACGACATCACGGATCACGCCCTTGGCCTTCATGCGGCCACTGCGGTCGTGAAGGTCGGCGAATTCGTGCGCCACTTGAGTGTACATCGGCAAGAGATTAGCCTCACGCTTCTTGATCTCTTCCTTGTTCGCCTCCGGCTCCTCGTCCAATGTGGCGAGGATCGGGTCCAAGCGGTGCATCGCCGCAAGTTGATCCTTGGAACGGAACTTGACTTCGCAGATACCCGGCGGTTCGAGGATACCACCTCTAGATTCCACATCCGCGTACATTTCCATCTTGGCCTCGTTGATGGTCGGATCGACGACGACCCAAGCACCACCACGAAGTTCGCCGTTCGGCGGAATGTAGATGAACACTGGGTGACGGTACACGCGAAGTTCGTCGACAATCATCGCACCGAACTTCAAGATTTCACCGTACATGTCCCGGGTACCACCGCTGAAACCACGCCAGTTGGCGAAGACGAAGAGCGGCAAGTTTTCGGCGTTGTTGAAATCACGGATGGCAGTCGCAGTCTTGTGAGCGCTATCCGGGAACCACACTTGACCAGCTTGGGCCAACACAGCCTCACGAGATTCCGGGTTGGCCGGATCGGCGGGGATGCGCTGCTCCATCAAGCGCGTCTCGACGGCGATGACACCGCACGGGATACCGCCGAGACGGGCGCGACCCGTAACAACAGACTTACCCCAGTCCGGCAACGTCTCGGTCCACGAGTTGGTATCGAAGAAACCCTTGGCGAAAGAACCATCCATGTCGACACCCGCGAGCATGTTGCGCGGATCGTACGGCGTCTTCGTCGGCATGAACTCAATGTCACGGTCGACCGGGTCAGACACACGAAGCGCCGGCGCGCGAGTGAATGCAGTCGCCGGAGTGTAAGAAAGCCACTTCAAGATAGCTCGCGCGCCTTGTTGGTCATCATCAACTTGCAAGTGAGAAACACCGTTCGGCATCATCACTTGCGGACCACCGAGCTGGTCTTGGCTCGTGTACACTTCGCGGCCGAGAAGCTTGTTCAAGGCGAGGTAACCGGTGAGAATGAGAGGACCGTTGGTCATTTGAATGTTACGTTGACCCAAGCGGCACAAGTACGCACCGATACCGACGGAACGGCCACTGATGTAAGACAAAGTGAACGCGTCAGCGTACGCGGCAGATTGCTCGCCGGCAATCATACCAGAGCCACGCAAGTTTTCAACACCAATGCCGTGAATTTGACCGATGATGTCGGTGAGCTTCATTCGGGTCTCACCAGCATCGACAACTTCTTCAGCGGCGACAGTTCCCTCGGGGAACGCCTTGTAATCTTCCTTGGTCAAGTACAAGTACTTGAAGCCCATACCCGGGTTGGAATCGTCGTTCCAGGCGACCTTGAAATACGGCTTGAGCTCTTCGACGAGACCGATGCGCGCACCGGAGTTCGACGCAATGTACACTCTCGGCAAGCCCAAGTTGCGAGCGTACTTCGAAATGGCATCGTACACATCATCTTCCTTCACACCGAAGGAACCGGACATGAACGTGCAATCGTTACCGACGATGACCATTTCACGTCCCTCGGGGTACTCGGGCGTCTTCATGAAGCAGTGCCAGCCGACCATACCGACATTGTTGGAGCCGGCCGGACGCTCTTGCTTCGCGAGAACACCGTCTTCACCGAGAACGAGCTCAGTGGCGCTGAAAAAGTCAGCCGGCATAGTACCACCAACGTCGGCAATGTGCGCGCGCCAGTCGAGGACCAAAGCCTTTTCGAAGAGACCGAGGAAATCGAAAATGTACGTGGTGCCGATGGCACGCGCAACAGCGCGCTTTTGTTGCAACGCACCCGGTTGCGGGTACGGCTCGAGGAAGCACGCTTGCTCTTCGCCGTTGGGACCATAGAGACAGAACTGTTCGGCCTTGCCACTGGACGAGTCCAAGGATTCCTTGTACATGTCAACCTTGAGCCATTGGCCAGACATGGAAGTGGCGACCAATCTGAGCGGAACCTTTTCCTTGCCGACACGGATACGAATCTCAATCTCGTCGACACGTCGCGCAAGAAGCGTGGCAGACTCACGGCTGATGAAGTCAGAGAGCTTCGTCTTGAGAGCGGCGATCGCGGCGACCATGCTTTGTTCCTCGAGATGCGGCAAGAAGTTCACGTAAATTCTGGACGAGGAAACTCCCTTGGCGCGGTTGTCCAGCATGGAAAGGTTCAAAGCTTCGACAGCCTTGTTGAGCACACGCTCCAAACCACCTTCCATGGTGTCCTTGGAGTGAGAGAGACGGCGAAGCAACAAGTGTTTGGCCGGGCCACGGCGAGAGCCCGTCTCAGATTGACCGACATACATGTGGAGATCACGGTTGACCGTCGGAAGACGAGTCAAGGAGTAGTTCTCAAGGCGCGCGAGCTCGAGCAAGTGAGCAACCGTCGGGCGCTCACCTCGGTACAACATGTCTTCCTTGAAATCCTTTTGAGAGTGGAAGGGGTAGTATGATGGGAGCTCGAGATCGGCGTAGACGAGTGCGTTCACAAACTTGATGCCCATAGCCTCGAGTCTCGGCTTTTGCGTCGCAATGAAGGCTTCGAGCTCACCTGGGACGGAATCGTCCGACGATTGTTTGCAGATCGCAACGTGGAGAACGTGCAACTTGTCGTCGCTCTGCGCACCAGCTTCCTTGATGTTCGCTTCAAGGCGATCCAGCATCGCCGGGAATCGCGCCTTCATGTCCATGACGTTGTCCACGCGAGCCAAAAGACCGCAACGAAGCGGGCTCTCATCCGGGAAGGTGTTGAACTTAAAGTTCCACGCGATAGAGGTCATACCATCATCTCTCGACACGGCCGTGCTGATGACATTGTGAGCTCTGTAAACACGCTTGGCGTACACTTCGAGGGATGCATCTTGCACCTTCTCATCGCTGTCCGAGAAGAGAGCCGGGAGTAAATCGACCGCGAGCGTCGGCGATTCAACCAAAGATTGAAGGTCACCCGCTTGCACGTTGCCCCAGGCTCGCGCCAAGGGCGCCGCACCGAGCAAGATTCTCTTAAGTTCTTCCGTCCGCTTGTCGATTGAAGGCAATCGTCGTTCAAGGAGAATGTTGGACGCCTGAAACGCAACATCTCCGTATTCGGGTCCACGAAGATGCGACAATCGGTCAATGTTACTGCGGAGAGAGTCAGAGATCGGCGCGTGATCATCTGCCCAAGAAATGGGGCCTCGGGAGAGGACTCGCTGCGGGAGGGTCGGCGCTTGCTTCAACAAAGACACGATGAATTCTTGTCGCTCCTTGGAGCGCATGTGAGCTCGCACTTGGTTCAACACCGGCGTCAAGTTGCCACTGTTCGCACGGATCAATTCTTGCATGACGGCATCGAGGTTCCTACCTTCGAAGAGAGACTCGACACTCAAGTAGCGAGTGATGACTTGCTCCAAGACATCAGCGGCGCGCTCCCATCTGCCTTGGTCAGCCGGGAGAGCAGTGAGCGCGTTGAAGAGTTCAGAGATGCACTCTTCGCCATTCAAAGAATAACCATCCAAGAACATGTTGACACGCGTCACGGCGGCCTCGAGCGCTTCTTCGGGGGTGGCCGCAGCGTCGTCGGCTTCCGGAACTCGGAGCTGACCGCTGAAAGTGCTAATCTTCTTCACCTTGCTCGGATCCTTCAATTCAAGGGTCGCAAGCAAGTCACCAGCTTCGATGACAGCACCACCCGCCTTCGCGTGAGAAACCTTACCGCTTTCAGCGGCAATGAGAGGCATAACCATCTTCATCGCTTCGACCTCAGCAAACGGCTTGCCGGCGACAACCTCGGCGCCGTCATCTTGGAGGAATCTGATGAGCTTACCCGTGACATCGGTACGAAGCTCAGACGGATCGAAAACATTCGGCAACAACCAAGTTTGGCCGTCGAGAATCATTCTCAAGCCGAGCGGCTCTTCGAGACCTTCAATCTCGTGTTGCTCACCGCCGAACATGGCGACGAGAGCGCCATCCGGTCGCTCGCGAATCTTGGCTTCGATCTTCTGTCCTTCAGGAGTCTCCACAGTGAAGGTATCCGGACCGTTTCTAGTCACTTCGAAACTGTACTTGACGTCTTGGTACGTGAGCTCGACCGGGAAGCGAATCAACTTGTCGACACCTTGAACAGACACTTGACCCTTCTGCCAGAACTCGGTGAAAGCAGCTTCTTCCGCCTTCGCCATGTTGAACGCACGGAAGAGGGCAGCACCGAAAACAATCATGTGCGCATCTTGCTTGTTGGCGATTTCCTTCTTCGCAATCAAGCCATCCAACCAAGAGGTATCGATGGTGTTATCCTTGAACTCATCGGTTTCGAGGAGTTGCACCAAGTACTCGACGGCGGTGCGGATTTCACCACGCACAACCATCCCCTTGAGGGCAAGAACGAGCGCCTTGCGCGCCTCGTTACGGTTGCGACCAGAAGCGAAAATGTGACCAAACTGAGAATCGGCAAACTCGTGAACACCACCGTTCGCGCCGACGGAGAAGTAACCCCACACATTGGGCGTAGACTGGAATTGGACACGTTCGATGCCACCAGACGTCGGCTTGAAACCTTCATCCGGGTTTTCGGCGGTGATGCGCGCGGCGATGACGTGCGAGTTCGGCATGATGTAATCCTCTTCAATGAAGTCGATTTCGTCAGTGGTCTCGGTGTCGCGACCGTAGAAGTTTCTGACTTCAGGAATGCGATGAAGTGGGATACCCATGGCAACTTGCAACTGCGTCGCCGGGAGGTTCACTCCGGTGATACCCTCCGTGACCGGGTGCTCGACCTGCAAACGCGGGTTAAGCTCCAAGAAGAAGTACTTGTCGGTTTCTGCGTTGTACAAGTACTCGACGGTACCGGCACCGATGTAACCAATGTTCTTCGTCAAGCGCTGCGCAGCCTTTTCCATCTCTCTGAAAATGTCCGGCTTGGCAATGGTCGGAGGACCTTCCTCGAAAATCTTCTGGAAACGACGCTGCGTGGAGCAATCCCGGCCGTTAAGCGCGATAGCGTTACCGTACTCATCACCAACGATTTGCACCTCCAAGTGACGCGCTTGCGTACAGAGCTGCATCATGAACATCGGCGAACCCGGAACCTCCGCCTTGACTTGCTCGAAGTTCGCGCGAAGTTGATCTTCATCCGCACTCATACGGATACCCTTACCTCCACCACCTTCGGAGGCCTTCAACATGACCGGAAAACCAATGCGTCTCGCCGCCTCGACGCACTCGTCGACGGTAGTGACCATCGCCTTGTTGAAAATTTCATCCGGAATGGTACCCTCCTCGGTCAAGTTGGCTTCGAGACCGTCACCAGACCACGGGATGGACGGAACCTTCGCAGTTTGCGCCAAAATGTTCGCCGCAATCTTATCACCCAACACACTCATCACAGGCGCAGTCGGGCCGATGAATTGCACACCAATCGCCTTGAGCGAGGTCGGGAGCTTCGGGTTCTCGGACGCGTGACCCCAACCCGGCCACACGGCGTCCACACCTTCACGCTTCGCGATTTCTGTAATGAGCGGCACGTTCGCGTAGTTGTTCTTGTTGGAACCACCCGGAACTTCAACGTAATCGTCCGCGAAGCGGATGAATTCGGCATTCGCGGCGATGTCTTCCGGCGTCGCCATGGCCAAGAACTGAATGGCGTGGTCGTCGCCAAACGTGTTGAAAGCCCATCGACGCATCGAGAGGATGCTCTTCGTCGCAGCCATACCGTTGTTCGCGATGAGAACCTTACGGATCACACGCTTACCGCCACGCTCGGAGACGTACTTCGTGAGCGCATCGGCGCTCGACGAAGAAGTCGAGCTCGCCGAAGCGTCGGCGATGGCGTGCGTCTGCTGCTCGTCGCCTCGTTGCGTCGCGCGCGCAATCGCAACGCGTCGCGTCGAGTCCGCGCGACGCACAGCGGCTCGCGCCGAAGTGCCCTTGCGGACATCGCCTAAAACTACGCGTCGTAAAAAAAGTGCAAAAGTGCGTAATCCGTCGTCAGTCGTTTCGCGCTCTTTTTAAAAACCGCGCGCGCGCGCGGGTCTCGCGCGTCTCTCTCGCGCCGCATCGCCGTCGGTTCACCCTCCACGCGCGCGCCAATCGGTCGTATTCCTTCACCACATCCCTCTCGACCGCGCTTCGGCGTCCCATCTCGCTCCGCGCCCGCACGCCTCGCGCGTCCCGCCCCCGCGCGCCCTCCTCCCTTATCCACCTTATCGACTCTTCGATAACGACTCTCCGACGAGATCGCATCGTCCTCGCGCCTCTCCCTTCGCGATCGCGACCGCTCGACGAGCGCGAACGAACACGCACATGTATTTCTCGACGATCGAATCGATACCGCCGAGGCGGCACCGCGCGCCGTCGTCGTCGGCATGAGTAATCTGCGTTCAAAAGAAAAGAGCGGATGTGTCATCAGTCTCGCGCGCCCGTGCCCAGGTCCGAGGTCATCCTCGCGCGTCTCCGCGTCGCACCCACGCGTCCCCCGCGCGCGCCGTCCACCGCGCGCGACGCCACTATTTTCCCTCCACCGCATCCACCGCTCCACGCCCGCCTCGCGCGTTCGCGCGCGTCCACCACCGTCCCATCGCGCGCGGCCGATCACCCCGCGCGTCTCGCGAGGTCATCCACCCTCGCGCGCGCGAGTAATCATCCATCGTCCACGACGACGACGACGACGACGAACGCGACGAACGCGACGCGCGAACACACGCGTGTACACTCCACCCCGTCCCCTTCCCTCTCGCGCATCGCATCGCATCGCATCGAACGAGACGCACCCACGACGCCGCGCGCGCGAGTGATGCGATGCGACGCCCGCCCCGCCGACGGCTCGGACGAGTGGCCGAGACGTGGGGATCGAGGGGAGGGACTCACGACGAGTCACGACCGGTCACGATCGCGCGCGCGCACAGCGAGGGCAGGGATTCGATCGGTCGATCGAGCGATCGACGGCGTGCCGTGCCTCGATCGATGCCCGGGGACGACAAAAAACGGACAATTGTCACATACATAAAACAGTGAGTGTCGGTGTGTATGGGATGAGTGTTCGTGACTCGTCCGTCGACCGGTCGACCGGTCGGTCGGTCGACCGAGGCGCGCGCGCGCGGGCGCGGGCGATTCGATCGATTCGATTCGATCGGCAGTCGGTCGTCGGTCGACGGGGGCGATGGCGTCGGCGTCGTCGCGCGCGTCGGCGTCGGGACGCGCGTCGGTGTCGGGACGCGGGGTGGGAGGGCGGCGTCGCGGGCGCGAGGGGGCGGTGGGGAGGCCACGGATGGGGGCGCGCGCGGGGACGACGGTGGGAGACGGGGACGGGGGGGGGCGCGTCGGCGTCGAGGCGAGGAAGACGGTGCGGACGCGGTCGAGTGCGATCGTTCGCGCGTCGTCGTCGTCGTCCAGGGAGGCGTCGGGACGCGTCGGAGGGGGAGACGTCGTCGACGCCGCCGGCGTCCCGGCGGAGCGAGACGAGGAGGAAGAGGAGGAAGAGGACGCGGTGGTGGTGACGCGAATGGAAATAAACGCGTCGCCTGAATCGGTGTGGACGTGTCTGTCGAACGGGGAGAATTTGTCGGAATTCGTGCCGACGTTGTTGGTGTCGAGGCGAGGACCGAAGCAGTACGCGTCGGCGGAGACCGAGGTACGCATGTTGGCGATGGATTACACGCTGTTCACGCCGAGAATGCTAAATACGGTGAGCGTGCGCATCGTCGATAAGTCCAAAGGACCGCCGAACTGGGAGAACGGTCCGGGAAAGATTGGATTTTTGGCGAGAAACGTCGACGAGAGGAGCGAATTTACGCTCGTCGGTTCATTCGCCATTCTTCCCATCTTCGGCGAGTCGTACAAGTGTAGAGTAGAGTATCGGGCAGAATTACGACCGAATAGATACAAAGTTCCCGTGAAAGTTCTTCAGCGAGCCGTTGACGAGAGTATCCCGTTCATCAGCGCGAGCATTACGAGGCAAGCGGTGAAGAGAGATCAGAGAAGACTGCGATCGCCGGGATTTTTACCGCAGCTCGAGACCCCTTTCGGGGCGCGAAGCATCGATCTCGACGATAAGAAAGACCCGCTCGCGTTGAAATCGAGCGAATACCTCGGCTTGAGTGAAGTCAACGTGCCCATACCGAGCGCAGATTCGAGTCAAGACGAAGACGCCGCGGCGAACGGTGTGCGCATGCGACCGAGGGGCGAACAGAACGGCGTGAAGGCGTCTGAAGCGCCGAAGAGCTGGCAAGCCATCGGTGGGAGCACACAGAGCGGGAAATGGTTCTCGAGCGACATCACGCCTTTTGAAAATTCAGGCGCACTCGAAGTGCACATGCGTCGTTACGATACGGAGAGTTTACTGCACCGCCGAGCGTTGGCCGCGGTGCGCATAGAGGCGCCGCCCGCACTTGTGTGGGAATTGTTGACGAATTACGACAATATGCCGAAATTCGTGCCGCACCTCATGCACACGGAGTACATCCAGCGTTACAACGCGGACGCGATGTCTCGCGCCGAATCGGAAAACATCAAAAGATTGCGACTGAGACACGTGTTTCTCAAGTGCGAACTTTTCCATTGCGTGGAAGAATCGACGGCAATGGATGTCGTGCAAAAAGACGACCGTTACGAGATACAGTTTCGTATTTTACAGAACCCAAAGTTTGGCGCGCTTCAGGGCAAGTGGTTAGTCACCACATCCGACGATTCTCGGGCCTCAGTTCTGAAGTTTGCCATCGAAGGCGTCGTGCAAAACATTCGTCGAGACGCGAGCAACACGGTGGACCCGCTCAATGAGCGCATCGTATTCGAGGAGATTTCGAGCATGCTGGAGGAATCGAGAGAGTTTTTGGAGAGCGTTGCGAACAAAGAAGTCGAATCGTTCACGGGCATCGACGTCAAAGTCGCCGATATCGCGATGAAAGGGTCATCCATGTCCTTGGACGAAGAGGACGTCATCGAGGACATGTCGGACGCGTACCTCGAGGCTGATCAGAAACTTCGCACCAAGGTACAGAAGAGGAAACTGCTTGAACTGAAAGAAACACTCCTCGCTCTCGGTTTCGGTGAGGACAAAACCATGCCCACTCGGCAGCAGCTCCGCGATGGCAATCACTGGGACGCCGTGCAACAGATAGAAAATCTTGGCGGTTTCGTCAAGGTCGGGAACATGTTGCATTGGACTGGATCAAAATCGCGTCCGCGCGGGTACTGGTCGCTCACAACGCTCGAGTTGGAGATCAAAAACTTCATCGTGAACTCGGAAGATCCCGACGTGCGGCGAAATCCCGATTGCATGCCTTCACAAAAGGCGCTCAGTACCGGAGGTCGCATGGACATCGTCAACGCTCTCAAGCGTTTCGGCGGCGCACAAAAAGTGGCGAAGAGCATCGGCATGCGATTCGTGCAAAAGAGGACGACAAAGGCAAAGGGCAAAAACAAAGTTGACAATGAATGAATGAATGTAGCATTAGCGATTTAATAGGACGCGCGAATTGTTGTTTAGACTCCTCTACGCTCAGACGAAGTACGTGAACACGTCACCGTCGTCGTTAATCTTCGTCGGGTAAACCGGGAGCGGCACCGGAGTCGCCGCCTTCTTCAACCCACCCAAAAACTTACGCATCATGTTATTTTGCGGGCACCACGTGATGACTTCTCCCGTGGCCAAATCGTACTCGGTTCCGTCAAGCGGCACGCGAATCGCCGCCCCCGACGGCCCTTCGAACAGGTCCCCGTCAATCAACGGGTACTGGTACGCCGTCGAGTTACACGCCGTGATGAACACCATCGTTCCGTACTTCACCATGCAAAAGTTCCCGTTCGCCAGGACCAACGCCTTGATCGGCTTCTCCTCCAACTCGGACACGTTGCCCACCTTTATCCATCGCTCCCCGTCCGCCCCGCTCGTCGACGCCGCGCGATCGAACTGCGCCCCACCATCGCCCGCGCGCTTGCCCTTGCTCTTCCTCTCCTTCTTTTTCCCATCCGAGTTGAACTCGTCGTCGAGGATGTCACCGATCCCCCGTCGCTTCCCCGCGTCCCGTCTCGTCGCGTCCCCGCGCCCCGTCCTCGTCGAGCGTCTCGCGGAGGTCACCGAGGTCACCGCGAGACCCGAGGTCACCGCCGCGGCGCGCGCGGTCGTCAAAATCATCGAACGCGTCGCCCTCTCCTCGCGCGTCGCGCGTCGCGCGGTGTCGCCGCGCGGTGATGACGTTGCGCGCGAGACGTGACTCACGCCGCACTTAGGACATTCGTCACGTACTGCATGAATTGAAACTCTATCAAAAAACAAGTCACTCTCCTCACGGCGGATGCTTGAAATGGGAAATTGAATTCTCTCGGCGCCAAACAATGTCGCGGATACGACCGCGCGATGACCCGCGAGGCGCGCCGAGGCGCGTCTCGCAAGATGGTGACGATGCGCGTTCGCGCGGTTCGCGCGGCGCGAGCATGAACGGGGCGTCGACAAAGGAGCGAGGGGCGAACGAAGGTCGACCCGCCCCGAAGCCGATCACATCGGGCCCGAACGCTCGACGATTGATCGTGCGGGAGAAGACCCTGCGAGAGTGCTTCGCGAAACTGGACGATGGAAAGAGAGGGAAGATCATGGTGGAGGAGTTTCTCGAGCGATTGAGGGGAGATCCGAAGATGACGGACGTCATGCAAGGGGCGACGGAGGATTCCACGACTGGAGAGATGTTGGACGCCGTCTTCGATTCGTTGCAGCGGGCGAGTCAGAGTTGGGTGAGCGTGGATCAGTTTTTGGCGCTGTTCATGATGAGCGAGAACGAAGCGAAGAAGCGGATGAAGAAGATGACCAAGGAGCAAACGCCGAAGAAGGCGTCGAAGAAGAAGAAGGACGACGTCAGCGAGAAGAGTTCTCAACCAGACTCGACGTCGAAGAGAAGTGCGAAGAGTCCTGAGAGAGAAAATTCGGCGCGGAATGAGGTGACGAGCGCGCAAACACCAGATGCGACACACGAGCCGGCGATGTCGACGGATTCGAGATCGTCCATGAGAAGGAAGAAATCGATTCCGAAGGAGCAGCAGCCCGTCGTCGACACGGATTACCTCAGAAGAGTGTTCAATTTGATCGATTACGATGAAAACGAGGAGATCACGCTCGTGGAGTTTTTGTCTGCGTTGCACGTGAACCCAGAGATCGGTACTCTGCTGGACGAAGGGACGTCCGCGGGCGAGGATGTCTCGCAGATTGTGAGCGAAGTCTTTTCGCGCATGGACGCCGACCAGAACAAGAGCGTTTCGTTCGATGAGTTTGTGCAATACTTCACCGCTCGTCAGACGGCGAATGGAAACCAAGCGCTCAACAGGCTCACTAGAGAGGAGAAGAATGCGCTCCTCGAATCAGCGGACAAATCTCGCGTCAGAAGCATGAGCGCCTTCAGACGAGGGGTGCGCTTCATAAGCAAAAAAGCGCTCAAGGCTGGTTTGAGGAAGAGCGAGAAGGAGCGTAAAGAGGAGAAATTGAGCTCCATCGATGATGTTGATTTACTGGTCATCAAAAGCTATCTTCGCGACGTGTACAAGCTCATTGATTACGAAAAGAAGGAACGAATCGTGATGCAGGAATTCCTCGACGAGTTGAGCGAAAACGCAGACATCGCCATGTCGCTCGACGCCGGCAGCAGCATCACCGACAGCGCCGCGAGAACCAAGAAGATGGTCGCCACCGTCTTCAAAGCGATGTCTATCGACAAGAAACGTGTCGTGACGTATTCCGAATTCGTCGACTACTTTATCAAGATCACATCTGAGCAGTTCAACGCGCATTCGCCCTTGGCGAGCGGTAGCGCTGTGGCCGAGACGCGAAGCGCAGATGAGAATGCGGAAATCGCGGAATTAGTCGCCGTGCTTTTCAAGTGTGAAAACCGCACCCCTCCTCCGGCTCGTGCGAAGCCAGCGGCCAAGGTGACGCGCGCGCCGTCGCGTCGCGACGACTACCTTGACGGGATGTCGTTTGATGATGAAGAAGATTTGGATCACGACGTACGTCTTTTGAGAAGCGAATTGCAAGGACTCCTCGTCGAGAACGAACGATTGAATAAAGCGCACGACATGCTTAGCAAGTCGAACAATATGTTGACGCTGAAGTTTAACGTGCTCTCGCATTTGTACTCTAAACAGAGCGCGGAATTTCAGGCGTTGATTGAAGCGAGCAAGTAGTGGCGCGATCTGTAACAAATAGAAATAATGCAGTACTGGTAATTCATCATTGCACGCTGCACGCTAATCAATTTTCACGCTACCGTAAATCGCACGCACGAACGCCAAGCACGCCAAGAAACCGACTGTACCCGTGAGGATGAAAAATCCAAACGATAAGACGGTCATGTATCCAAAGTAGATGAACGTGGTGATCTTGTGAGTCACTACCAGCTTAGTCTTGTAGTAGACGATACCGTACGCGAACATGTAGAACGCGGCAGCACCGCTCGTCAAGAACGAGCGCCACCACCATCTGTAATCTTCCGTGCACAGTTGGAAGTAGCACAGCACGACAGTGATCTCTGCGCACGTCACGATGAGGATGATGAAGACGAGAGCGAGGAAGCCGAAAATGTAATAGAATTGTTGAAGCCATATGCTCGTGAGGATGAAGAAGAGCTCGATGAACACCGCACCGAACGGCAGAATGCCTCCCACGAGGACGAAGAAGACGTCGTGCATGTACCAAGGCTGTGGAGGAATTTGCCGAGGAATCTTATTGGTTCTCACCGGCTCCTCCAAGGGCTCTCTCTTGAATCCCAAGTAACTTCCCACGAAGGTCAAAGGCACGGAAATACCGAACCAAAGAAACATTAATACAAAGTACGTGCTGAACGGAATGGCACCGCTACTCTTTTGGCCCCACACGAGAACGTTCAGCACGGTGCCCACCGCGAAGACGACGCCGGGATACATCAACGACGCCCTCAACGCATTCATCTTCCACGCTTGTCCCTTGAACATCCGGAACAAGAAGGCGCTGACGTAGCCGTTGATGAAACTCATGATGACGTAGAGCATCACCATCGCCGTCATGAGCCCACCTCTGTTCGCCGGGGAGAGGAACCCGAGGACGGCGAAGAACATGGTGACGGTGGTCATGCAGATGAGCTGCACGCCTGTGCCCGTGAACACGGATAACCACGAGTAATTCGGCGGCACACGGAAGACGTCTCCGTGCACCAACTTCCATCCAGACTCCTCTTGCGTCTCTTCCGCCGTCTCGAGCTGATTATACATGGCGATATCGCGGTGCAACGTTCGAAGCATGATGAGCGCCGTCATCACCGACAAAAAGAGCACAATCATCATGCTGTTGACGATGGAAAACCAATGAATCTCATCGTCCACCATCAACAGATACGTGTCCCAACGACTCGCCCAACGAATATCGCTCTCCTTGAACAAAGTATCGTACGTGTACACGATCTCCTCGCCCGTCTTGACCTCTTGCGGCGGGCTCGCCTCTGAGACGTACACCTTGGATCTCGGATTGCACGTCTTCAACGACGGCGCGTCGTCCGACCACTTTTTATACTTGTGTTTCACACTGAACGGCACGCACTCGAATCCAACGATTCGACTCAAATCCGTGTCCGGATCTCGATGATAGAGAATCGTGAACCGCACGTGATTGTTCACGTACGTCTTTCCGTCGTTCGCCGCGAATCCCACCGGAAAGCCTCTCTCGTACCGTTTCCTCGTTCCCTTTTCATCCGTCACGTACTGCGTCATCCCCACCGGTAAATTATCCAGAATCATCTGCACTCGATACTCATCTCGAATCATAGACTCCATCGTCTTCGCCTCCTTCTCGCTCAGCGTCTTTCGACACTGCACCTTGCACTGATCGTCGAATCGCATCTCCAGCGAGTACAATGAATTTTCGATTCGATCGCCTCGCAGCACCTCTCCCAGATTCTCCGCCGCGTGTTTCACCCTCTCCGGTTTACAGTACGGCAACGAATAGTAATCGTACGGCATCTGCGTCACCGCGCTCGAGAGTTTATTCACCTTGACGTAGACTAAATCATCCCTCTCGTAATCGATCGGGGCGACGCCGGGAAGATAAAACGCGCGCGCGGACCGCGACGACGACGCGACGACGACGACGAGCGCGCACAGGGCGCGGTAGAGTCGATCGCGCGATGTCTTCCCTCGGCGCATGGTCTCGCTCGGGGTCCGCGCACGACGCGCGGGCGTGTGCGGACCGCGCGATCGGCATCTTCGATCATCGCGCGCGGCACCCGGAGAAATGAAACGCGCGCCAAAGAGGGACGCGAGGGACGCGAGGGACGCGGGATGGATTACACGCGGGCGTCACGCGCGTGGATTGGAAACGAGTCGACCCGAGACGGCGGCGTGCAGGCGACGAAGGCGCGCGGCCCATCGGGCGAGTCCGCGCGCGCGCTCGGCGCGCGGGTCGACGCGCGCGTCGGCGCCGGGCGGGCGGCGAATGCGCACGACGCGCGCGAGCTGATCGACGCGCGCGTCGACGCGTCCGTCGAGGATTAAAGCGACGACGAGGGCCTCGACGTCGTCCTCTGGAATGTTGAGCTCGGTGGAGATGTGTGGGATGGTGATGGTGGTGTAGGGTTTGATGAGGTTGAGGAGCACCTGCGTGCGAATGTTTTTGAGCAAGTCCTCGATGGAGTCGCGGACGAAGTCGTCGCCCATGACTTGGGCGCGGTGCGCGGAGAGAAGACGTTCAAAGGTGGTGATGTCGTTGCGTTGATAGGCGCCGACGAGGGCGCGCATGGCGGTGACGTCGGGATCGTCTCTGTATGGTTTGACCTCCTGCGCGTCAAAGGGATCCACCGCGCTCTCCATGAGCATGTTGGCCAAGACGAGGTATTTGAGGCACTGCACGCGACGCTCGCTTCCGGCTTCGTCGTAGGACTTGAAGGCTTCGAAAAAATCAGTCGCCGCGAGCTCCCACTGGCGCTCCGTCATGTACATCTTTCCTCCGCACTCTCGAATGACGCCCGAGATGCGCGGATGGGGAATGGCCGAGGTGACTTGTAACGCCTTGACGTACAAGTCTTTGAGCTTTTTCGTGTTTTTTTGCGCCGTGTACATTTGAATCTCGATGGAATACACCTCCAATAATTGCGTCCCCTTGCGCTGATCGAGCGTGCCGTCCTCGTTTTGACAACTCTTGTGTAATTCTCTCAGAATGAGCTGCATCTGTGGGAACTCCTTGGCGTCAAAGAGGAGCGCGCACAGTTTGAGATTCGTCTTGAACCACAGGCGTTCGTTCTTCGTCTCTTCTAATTTCTTCAACGTCGTCTCGTAAAACTCTTGTAAAAAACCCATGTCCTCGTTCGTCCCGATGTCGTCCAAGATAGAATTCAGCACCTTTTCGCTGTAATTCCTCGTCACCGCGTCGTTGACGTACGTCAGCAGCTCTTTATATCTCTCCAACATCTTCTCGGCGTCGCCCATTTTATACAACAACTTTACAATTTGTTTCAACGCCTTGAACCCCCACTCACCCTTCTCGCGCTCCATGGAGATGACCTCCGCGAACGCCTCCAACGCGTTTTCGCGCGCCCCATCCTCGAGCAAACCTGCGCGCGCGGCGAGCGTTCGAGCGCGTCAGTCAGTCGGTTCACTCTTTCCTCTCTCTCTCTCTCTCTCTCT
>MDTE01100883.1_pt1 | contig 32066 bp, 27 predicted proteins | sample 811231 | NCBI WGS metagenome assembly MDTE01 (sample SAMN05326651, study PRJNA326480) | marine metagenome | isolation source: seawater | place: Indian Ocean: Red Sea | collected 2010 | reverse complement strand
AATATCTTGAATTATTTAAAAAAATTTTTAAATATAAAAGCTTAATTTACTTTTATTAAATTCTTTAATCTTTTATTTAAGACCTTAGTTAAAATAAAATAAATTAATTTCTTAAATTGGTTACATCAAGTAAGAAGATAGATTTTTTTCCTAAAATAGTTCCTATTATTTTATCGGGTGGAAAAGGATCTAGACTTTGGCCCTTATCTAGAGAATGTTTCCCTAAGCAATATTTGAATCTTGATGAAAATAGCAATCTTACTTTGTTGCAAAATACCTATAAAAGATTAATTGGTATTAAGAACTTAGAAAATCCAATCATAATTTGTAATGAAGAGCAGCGCTTCATAGTAGCTGAACAAATGCGCAGCATTAAGGCAAATACTAAAGATATTATTTTAGAGCCAATTGGAAGAAATACTGCTCCGGCAATTGCATTAGCGGCGCTTCATGCTACAAAAAATAATAATGATCCAAACTTATTAGTACTTTCAGCGGATCATATTATTAAAAAAGCCAATCTATTTAGAGAAACTATAGATAGGGGGATCTCCCTTTCTGAAAAAGGTAATTTAGTAACTTTTGGGGTTGTGCCTAATAGACCTGAAACAGAATTTGGTTATATAGAGGCATTTGATGAATTATCTAAAAATAAAAAATCTAGTAAGATAAAAAGGTTTATAGAAAAGCCTAGTTTAGATACCGCAAAAAAGTTTATAGAAAACAAATGCTTCACTTGGAACAGTGGTATTTTTCTTTTCAAAGCATCAGTAATCCTGAGGGAATTAAAAAAATATCATCCAGAATTAGTAGATTATTGCTATCAATCTCTGGAGAAATCCACCAAAGATCTAGACTTTATAAGGATAGACGAGAATACATTTGAAAAATGTCAAAATATATCCTTAGATGTTGCAGTAATGGAAAAAACAAATTTAGGTACTGTAATCCCATTAAATGTAGGTTGGAGTGATATTGGGAATTGGAATGCTTTATGGAAACAATCTATAAAGGATAAAAATGGCAATAAGCTTAGTGGTAAAGCCATAATAAAAGATTCAAAAAATTGTTTATTTAGAAGTGAAAGTAGATTAATTGTTGGGATTGGATTAGAGAATTTAGTTGTTGTAGAAACAGATGACGCAATTTTAATTTCTAAAAGAGAGTTTACTCAAAATGTAAAAAAAATAGTCTCAGAATTAGATAAAAAAAACTACCCTGAAGGGAAATTCAATAGAACTATTTTTCGTCCTTGGGGTAGTTATACTTCAATCATGGAATGTCCTGATTGGAAGATAAAAAAACTAGAAATAAGACCAGGAGGAAGTTTATCTCTACAAATGCATAAACATAGATCTGAACATTGGGTAGTTGTAAATGGCAAAGCCAAAGTAGAATTAGAAAAAAATATTTTTGAAGTTCTCAAAAATGAAAATGTTTATATCCCTTTTGGAGCAAAACATCGTTTATCAAATTGTGAAGATTCCCCTTTAACAATAATAGAAGTTCAAAGTGGTTCTTATCTAGGTGAAGACGATATTATTCGCTTTGATGATTTATATGGAAGAGCAAATAAATAAATTTATCATTTATTTCCCTTAATTAATCTAAGGTTGTTTATGAGCATCAAAGTAAGTAAAATTAAAAATGGAAATTTAGAGTTTATTTCTTGCTTCCTTAGCTCAGCTGGATAGAGCAACTGCCTTCTAAGCAGTGGGCCGCAGGTTCGAATCCTGCAGGAAGCGTACTACAAAAGATAGTTTTCTCTAAATTCTCTCACTGTTTTTTTAATGCCTTCCTTAAGAGATATTTTTTGTTGCCAACCTAATTTTCTCATTAGATTTATATCTAATTTTTTCTGATGTGTTCCATTTGGTTTTGAACTATCCCATAAGATTTCTCCTTTAAAATTAACTTCTTTTGAGATTAATTCAGCTAAATCTTTTATCGAAATATCTTTTCCTGATCCAACATTTATATGATTAATCAATTTGTTATTATTTCCTAAATTTTTATTTATGATTTCAGAATTAACATTTTCTAATACATGTAGACATGCATCTGCTAAGTCATCACAATGTAAAAACTCACGTAATGGAGTTCCATCTCCCCAACAATTAACACTTTTTAAATTATCTTTCTTTGCCTCACAAAATTTTCTAATTAATGCTGGGAAAACATGACTATTTTGAAGATTGTAGTTATCTCCAGTACCATACAAGTTAGTAGGCATTAAACTTATAGCATCAAACCCGTATTGCTTATAAAGTGCCTCACATAATTTAAGTCCTGCTATTTTTGCAATAGCATAATATTCATTTGTGGATTCTAAATTTCCATTAAGAAGGTACTCTTCTTTAATAGGTTGTTCTGATTGTTTAGGATAAATACAACTACTTCCTAAAAACAAAAATCTTTTGACATTAGATTTATAAGCACTTCTTATAACATTAGTTTGAATCATCAAATTATTCAAAATAAATTCCGCTGGAAAACTATTATTTGCGAGTATGCCTCCAACTTTAGCTGCACATAAAACTACAACAGATGGTTTAAAGCTATTAAAAAAATCATCGACATCTGAAGCATTTTGCAAATCCAAGTTATTTTTATCACATGTAACTAGATTTTTATAACCTTTCTCTCCCAGTTTTTTAAAAACAGCTTTACCAACCATACCTTTATGACCAGCAATAAAAATACTATCTTCAAAATTTATAAATTTCGATAAAACCACAATCTAAATACTCGTAAATTTCTTAAATAAATTTATGCATTTATACATAGCTCCTTTTTTGATTCTTCTAAATCATAACTTACCATTTCTTTAACAAGTTGTTCTAATGTGATTTTAGGTTGCCAACCTAATTTATTCTTAGCATTTGTAGAATCTCCTAAAAGGGCATCAACTTCATTAGGCCTAAAATATCTCGGATCGACTCTTATAACAATTTCATTATTATCAGCTCTTCTTCCGATTTCTTCAAGTCCATTTCCTGACCATTTTATCGAAACATTATTTTTATCCTTCCAACCTAGCTCTGCAGCTGCCAATTCAACAAATCTTCTAATACTTTCTTGTCTGCCAGTTGAAATTACAAAATCTTGGGGGGTATCTTGTTGAAGCATAAGCCATTGCATTTCAATATAATCTTTTGCATGACCCCAGTCCCTTTTAGAGTCTAGATTACCTAGATAAAGACATTTATCTAGGCCGATTGCAATCCTTGCTAAACCTCTTGTTATTTTCCGAGTAACAAATGTCTCTCCTCTCCTTGGACTTTCATGATTGAAAAGTATTCCATTACAAATGAACATTCCATAAGATTCTCTATAATTGACCACTATCCAATATGCATACAATTTTGCTACACCGTAGGGACTTCTTGGATAAAAAGGTGTTGTCTCTTTTTGCGGAATTTCTTTTACTTTGCCAAAAAGTTCGCTTGTACTAGCCTGATATATTTTTGTTTTTTGTATGAGGCCAAGAGACCTAACTGCTTCAAGAACCCTTAAAGTTCCTAATGCATCGCAATTAGCAGTATATTCTGGGCTTTCAAAACTTACTGCTACGTGGCTCTGTGCCGCAAGGTTGTATATCTCATCAGGCTTTATTGATTGAATAATGTTTATTAAATTTGTACTATCAGTCATATCTCCATAATGCAAAATAAAATTCTGCTCTTTTTCATGAGGATCTTTGTATAAATGATCCACTCTTTGGGTATTAAAACTACTCGATCTACGTTTTATTCCATGAACTTCATAACCTTTTTCTAAAAGAAATTCAGCCAAATAGCTTCCATCTTGCCCAGTTACTCCTGTAATTAAAGCTTTCTTGGTATTATCTTTTTTCATTTTTATTTTATTAATAAATTTATTTGTTAATTCAAATATATCAGCATATGTTTCAATAGATAAATTTAGTTTAATTTGAAGAGCCTAATCTCCAATAAATAAATCCTGCATTTTCAACTTCCTCCCTGGAAGTGCAGAATCTTGTATCAAAAAGCCAACAAGGTTTATTCATATTTTTTGAGACTTTATTCCAATTAATTTTTTTAAAATCATCCCATTCTGTCAAAATTATAACTGCATGACTTTCTAAGGTTGCCTCTTCAACTGTTTGGCAAATAGAGTATTTCGCCTTTTCGTTATTTTGATTATTTAATCCTAAATCTTTTACTATTTGTTTCTTATCAACCTTAGGATCATAAATTGACAATATAGCTCCCTCTTCAATTAGATCATTACAGATATCTATTGAAGATGAATTTCTTGTATCGTTTGTATTTGATTTAAATGCAAAGCCTAGGATGGTGATTTTTTTCTCCGAAATATTTCCAAAGAGTCTATTAACTATAAGACTAGAAATTCTCTCTTTTTGCCAATTATTTATATTAACAACTCCTTGCCAGTAATCAGCAACTTCATTCAGATTATAATGACCACATAAATAAATTAAATTGAGAATATCTTTCTGAAAACAACTACCTCCAAAACCTGGGCTTGGTGTTAGAAATTTATCCCCAATTCTCTGATCAGTACCAATAGCTTTACTAACTTGAACTATATCTGCACCAGTTTCCTCACAAATTGCAGCTATAGAATTTATTGATGATATTCTCTGCGCCAGAAAAGCATTTGCAGCAAGTTTAGATAATTCAGAACTCCATATATTTGTTCTTATTATTTTTTCCTTGGGAACCCAATTTATATATAAACTTTCCAAGGCATCAATTGCTTTTTCATCCTCTCCACCAATTAATACTCTATCTGGAAATTCTAAGTCTTTTATTGCATTACCCTCTGAAAGAAACTCTGGATTTGATAATACAGAAAAGCTTTTTTTAATGATATTTGTATTATTTAATTTATTAGAATCATCAAGAATCTTTTGTATTGTTTCAGCGGTCCTTACTGGAAGGGTACTTTTTTCAACAACAATTGTATGACGTTTGGCATATTTGGCAATTTGCCTTGATGAAGATTCAACCCATTTAAGATCGCTTGCCTTACCAGCTCCTAATCCTTTTAATTTAGTAGGAGTATTAACTGATATAAAAACCATATCTGCTTCAGCTATAGAATTTTCTATATCTGAAGAAAAGAAAATATTCTTGTTTCTAGTTTTTTTCAATAATTGATCCAATCCTGGTTCAAATATTGGTAAATTTGCAAGATTATCACTATTCCATTTTTTTATCCTATCAGAATTAATATCAACTACTTTAAATTCAACATCTGGGCACTTATTCGCAAAAACAATCATAGTTGGACCACCCACATATCCTGCGCCTATACAACAAACTTTTTTAATCTTAAAATTATTCATTTATTTTAAAAATTACTCATAATATTAATTCATTAATCTATACCTAAAAATATGATTTTTAAACTCAACATAATTGCTATTAGATATCATAAGTAATTTAACATACATAAATTTTAGACTTTAAAAAAATTTTATTTTTTAATTAGAAATATTAAATATAAAATTCATCTTGAAGTAATATTAGGATTACATAATGAAAAGAAGATCTTGAATATTATTAAAAATTTAGTCACTGGTGGAGCTGGGTTTTTAGGTTCTCACTTAATAGATAAATTGATAACTCGTGGTGAGAAAGTAATCTGTCTCGATAATTTTTCAACGGGAAGAAATGAGAACGTTAAGCAATGGCAAAACCACCCAAATTTTGAACTATTAAATCATGATGTTATTAACCCTGTAAAACTAGAAGTCAACAAAATATGGCATTTAGCTTGTCCTGCTTCACCTTTTCATTATCAAAAGAATCCTATTAAAACTTCTAAAACATGCTTTCTAGGGACTTTTAACATGTTAGAAATCACAAAAAAACTAAATGCTAAATTTCTATTGGCTAGTACTAGTGAGATATATGGTAATCCAAGTGTAAATCCTCAAAGGGAATCTTATTATGGATATGTAAATCCGATAGGACAAAGAAGCTGTTATGACGAAGGCAAAAGAATTTCAGAAACTTTATGCTCGGATTATCGTAGGATGCATAATATTGACATAAAAATACTAAGAATCTTCAATACCTTTGGACCCAGAATGATGCCAAGTGACGGGCGAGTACTTAGTAATTTTATTTGCCAAGCATTACAAAATAAACCCTTAACAATATATGGAGATGGCAAACAAACCCGGTCATTTTGTTATGTCAATGATTTAATAGAAGGAATGATTGATTTAATGGAAAGTGATTTAAATTCACCAGTAAACATGGGTCATCCCAAACAAATAACTATCTTAGAATTAGCAAAAAAAGTTAGAGCAAAAATTAATCCCAATCTTGAAATCATTTACAACCCATTACCCCAAGATGATCCTTTAAAAAGGCAGCCAGATATAGATAAAGCTAAAAAAGAGTTGTCTTGGTATCCGAAAACTTCTTTAGAAGAAGGATTAGATAAAACAATTAATTGGTTTAAAGAATTTTTCTAAAATAAAGTTAACTCCCAAGATTAATAAGGATTTTTGATCTGCCAATTCCAACCATCTCTACACATGTCTGCGATATCCTTTTTGGGATGCCAATTTAGAATCTTTTTTGCCAAATCACAATTTGCAAATGCTACAGGCTTATCACCTAATCTCCTTTTTGAAAAATGAAAATTTATTTTTAAGTTATTTACATTTTCAAAAATCTTAACAAGCTCGAGTACTGAAGTTCCCTTACCTGTTCCGAGGTTAAAAGTATTTAAAGAATTACTTTTATCTTTTCTAAATAAATAATTAAGAGCAGCTAAATGTCCCTCTGCTAAATCCATGATATGAATGAAATCTCTAATACAAGTTCCATCTAAAGTTGGGTAATCATTTCCATATATTTCTAAAACGTCAATTTTAGAATCAGCAGCTTTACAAATATGTGGGAAAAGATTATTAGGAGAATTGATTTGGGACTCACCAATTTTACTTGAAGGATGCGCTCCGATAGGATTGAAATATCTCAAACTTATATAATTAAAAGAATCATTTTGAATATTTGAAAAATCTTTTAATAAATTTTCAACTATCAATTTAGTTTTTCCATATGGATCACTTGGCTTTAATTGAGAATTTTCAAACAAAGGTGATCTTTCTTCAGGACTATACACGGTGGCACTACTACTAAACACAAAATTCATGCAATCAAATTCACTCATAACTTTTAGTAATTGGATCGTCCCATATACATTTACATCCCAATACATATCTGGGTTTGAAATTGATTGTGAAACAGATTTTAATCCTGCTAAATGAATTACTGCTTCTATTGGACATCCCGATGAAGATCTTTTATGAAATATCTTTCTAAGAAAATTTATGTCTCTTATATCCCCTTGAAAAAATTCCAACTGATTTTCTGAAAAAGAATTATCTTTTACACCTAGATCTACAAGTCTTACTAAAGATATTTTTGAACTATTAAAAAAAGAGTCCACTATAACAATGTTAAAGCCATTTTCTAGTAATACAGAAGAAGTGTGTGTCCCAATAAAGCCAGCACCGCCAGTTATAAGAATATTTTTCATTTTCCCCTTACTTTTTTTTGCAAACAAGCTTTATTTATTTCTAAAAGATCTTTTCTTTTAGATAAAAATTCGATAGCTTCTTCATTTGTGATGTCTTTTTTATAATTAAATAAAATTTCAAGTAATTCATAATCTTCCTTGTAATCTAAAGTTAATCTTATCTTTGATGAAAAATTATTTAAAGGAGATTTTATAAATTTACATTTATAAAGACCTTTAGTTTCATAAAGATTTAAGGTTACATGTTCTTTTTCAATATCATCTAAATCAGTTTCTTTAATATTCATAAAACTTTTTTTATTAACTATTTCGATTCCTGATCCAATTACAATTTGGTTATTACTATAAGCCAAATAATCTAAATCACTTCGAATATTATCTCTAAGATGAGAAGATAATTGAACACTTACTAATGGATTATCTGCAGTTAATCTGGCAAACCAATCAAAATTTTTATACTGTTTTTTATCAAGAATATTCATAAATCTTGAAAAGACATTGTTTAAACTACCTCTAAAACATTCAATATTATTTTTTAAGCAAAATTCCTCAATTTGATCATCAGTTTTATTTTTAGAAGTACAAATAACGACTTGATCAGAGAACATTTTAGCTCTTTTTATTACTTGGCCAATAACGTTAGAATCTCCAAGTTTTAAAAGAACCTTGCCTGGTAATCTTTGGGAAGAAACTCTAGCTTGAATTATTGAAAGCAATTTATATTTATTTCTATCTCTTATATGAAGCATCGTCATACTTATTTAGTTATACAATAATATGATATTCTGACACCTATAAAATTCAAATTAATATTGAGTAATGGAAAATAACAAAAAAATTTCAGTATTAATTTCTGTTTTTAATCAAGAAAAATATATTGGGCGATGCATTAGATCTTTGCTTTCTCAAACTTTAAAAGATGATTTATATGAAATTGTTGTTGTTAATGATGGAAGTACAGATAAAACTCCTTATGCTCTAAAATTATTTACAGATCCAAACAAATCTTTAGTAAAAGTTATCAATAATGATAAAAATATTGGTCTTCCTGCATCTATTAATAAGGCAATTCAATATTCCAAAAGTGAATATATTGTAAGAGTAGATTCAGATGATTGGGTTAGCAAGGATTTTCTAAAAATAATGTACACATTCCTCGAAAACAATAAATATATGGATGCTATTGCATGTGATTATGTAGTTACTGATGAAAGAGAGGAAGCTATAGAAAGAAGAAATTGCTTATTAAATCCAATTGCTTGCGGGATAATGTTTAGAAAAATTCAAATTGTTGATATTGGATATTATGATGAAAAGTTTTTGTATCATGAAGATAAAGAGTTAAGAATTAGGTTTGAAAAGAAATACAAAATACATAGGCTCGAGCTACCTCTATATCGATATCGAAGACATAATTATAATATGACTAACAATCAAGAATATTTAGATCAATTCAATAATAAACTCATAGAAAAGCATGGAATCTAAATAAAAATAAGTAAAATATGAATTTACCGAATGAATTAGTTCTTGGATCAAGAAAGATAACTTCAAATTCTCTACCATATGTAATTGCAGAAATTGGAGTAAATCATGAAGGTTCAATTGAAACTGCTAAATTACTAATTGATCAAGCAAAGGAAGGAGGGGCAGATGCTGTAAAATTTCAAACCTATAAAGCAGAAACTCTTGCCTCTAAAAATTCACCTTCCTATTGGGATCTATCGAAAGAAAGTACTAAAAATCAATACGAGTTGTTTAAAAAATTTGATCAATTTAATGATAAAGATTATTACGAACTATATGAATATTCAAATAACGCAGGAATTGATTTCCTCTCTACACCTTTTGATATTAAGTCAGTTGATTTTTTAGATGAAATTATACCGTTTTTTAAAATTGCCTCAGCTGATATTAATAATGTGCCTTTCTTAAGGAAGGTAGGTTCAAAGTCCAAGCCTGTTTTAATTTCTACCGGTGCTTCAAACAAAGAAGAAATAGAAAAAGCAATTAAAACTTTGTTAGAGGCAGGGACAAAATCTATAGGCATTTTACACTGCATTCTTAATTATCCAACTGAAGATAAAAATGCTTCTTTAAATATGATCAAAGATTTAAAAAATAGTTTTCCCTCTCACCATATTGGTTATTCTGATCACACACTACCCTGTGAAAATATGCTTAGCTTAACCACTGCGTACTTATTTGGTGCGGTAATAATAGAAAAACACTTCACCAATAATAAAAAACTTAAAGGTAATGATCACTATCATGCTATGGATAAAAATGATTTAAAGAAATTTATTGATTTATCAAAAAAAATAAATTTATTAAAAGGTCAGCAATATGAAAAAAAATGCTTAGATTCTGAGCTTATATCCAGAAAAAATGCAAGGCGTAGTATTATTGCAAATAAGGATTTAAAAAAGGGAGAATTTATAAATGAAAACAACATCATATGTAAAAGACCTGGGACAGGTATTAGTCCTACAAATTGGGATAGAGTGCTTGGATTAAAATTAAAAAAAGATGTAGATTATGATGAAATTTTAGATTGGAATGATTTTAAGGAATAAAATTTTATTTAATTAATAAATTGATCATTGTTTTAATAAATTTCTAAAATCTTAAACTTTATTTCTAAATAAAGCTTCATATTTGATAATTTAATTTTTTAAAAAGTCTATTACAATTTTTTAATTTAAAATTATATCAAAATTGAAAATATATAAATTCCTGCTCATTATGAAGGTATTGAAGGCAAATAAGGAAAATTACAGATAAAAAAGTTGAACAAATTATTACCAATTCTTTTGATAAATTGAGTTTTTTAAATGGAGAAATAATTTCTGAAGAATTATTTTGATAATCTAGATAGCCTGTTATGGATAAATTAGAAGGCAAAAATAATACTACAGCCAAAAGAAAAACTAAACAAAATATACTTAAAAGATTTGGACACAATTCGTCATTCAATAAATTCCACATTGAGATTCTATTTAATTTATCTAAAGGAAATAAAGAATAAATTACTTGTTTAGCTATAAAAAAGTCTTTAGCTCTTGCGAATACAAAAGAAATATTAATAAAAACCAATAACAAGACTCTACGAAGACATATAGGCATATTTGGAAATATTTTTTTTGCTTTAAAAATATTATTAATTACCAAACCTACTCCTTGCATAAGGCCAAATAGAATCCAATTCCAACTGGCTCCGTGCCATAATCCAAGCAGAGGCATTGTTAATAATATTGCATAAAGATGGTTGTTTAGTGATAAAGATGACTTATTAGATAAATTTATAAATATTGGCGTATATAAACGATCTCTAAAGAAATGAGATAATGTTATGTTCCATCTATTCCAGAATTCGACTAAGCTTTTACTTTTATATGGCGAATCAAAGTTTACTGGCAACCTAATTCCAAAGAAAAGTCCTAATCCTATTGCCATATCAGAATAGGCAGAAAAGTCGAAATAAATTTGAAGTGAGTAAGCTATTGTATTTATCCAAGCTGAAAAGATAGTTGGAACATATCCATATGGTATTGCATCATAAAAAAATCTAAAATTTCGAAAAAGAAAGTCTGCAATAATTATCTTCTTGCAAAGCCCAAAGACAAAAATCACTAAACCAGTTGAATAATAATTCTTATTTAAAAAATTTTCTTTTTTGGTATTTAATTGTTCAATAAAATCAGAAAATCTAACTATTGGTCCAGCTATAAGCTGAGGGAAAAAGGTTACAAACAATGCATAATCTAGTAAATCATATTTTTTATTATTTTCTTCGTAAATATCCAATAGAAATCCAATTTGCTGAAATGTATAGAAAGAGATACCAATTGGTAATAAGAAATTTAATTTAGGAAGATTAATTAGAAAGAAAGAAAGATTATCCACAAAAAAATCATAATATTTGAATATAAATAGTACTGATAAATTAAAAAATATACCTAAAACTAGCAAAGATTTTTTTATTCTCTCTTTATAAGAAAAGTTTTTGAATTCAAATGACTTTCCTATTAAGAAATTAACTAAAATAGAAAAAAGAAAAATAAACAAGTAATTTAAACTACTTGATCCATAAAAAACTAAAGAAGAAATTAAAATATTTAAATGTGCAGCTTTCCTTCCAAAAAGCTTTATAAATAAAACATAAGTTAATAAAGCAGCTGGTAATAAAATAAAAAGAAAATTATAACTATTAAAAATCATTCATTCTTCTTGATTCATTAAAACATATCATAATAGGATAATTATTTTTGTTTGTTATTATTGTAAATCATTAAAATACGGAAAACATTTTTCTTTTACTAATTTCGTAAATTCTTGAGCTCCTAAATAATTTAAATGTACTGGATCGGAGAAATATGAGCTTGGATATTCAACTTCAGTAAAATTAAAATATGTTAAATCTTTATCAATAGCTAACCTTTTATAAAAGTCACTGATCTCAGAATAAATTTTATTTCTTTTCATAAATTTTCTAATATCTTTATGTCTTGGAGTAGTTATATAGCATGTATCAATTCCCTCTTTTTTAAAATATTCAATAATCTTAAGTAATGCATTATAGTTAGGACTTTCTTTATAGTCCTTTATATATAGTGAGTCTTCAAGTAAATCCTCAAGTAAACGATAACTAATATTTTTATCATTAAACTTGTTTTTTTCATTTTTTATATTATTAAAATACTTTGCTGAATTATGTATTTTTTTTATAGATTGCGAACCATCCTCATTAAAAATAATATTTTTTGAGGGTAAAATCTTAAATCCATTTTTAAAAAAATTTGCAATATATCTAGATGATCTTTTTCGAAAATAACTTTTAAAAAAATAAAAAGTTGGTTTCTGATTATCAGATAGAAATATTTCTGATAAAAGAGAATTATTTATCTCATTATAATTCTCGCCGAAAGAATTGTAACCAAGTAAAAGTATTGCTCTTTTAGAATTTGTATCATCAATTCTTGAATAATATTTTTTTACTTTTATATTTATTTCTTGATAGCTATCAGCTCCAAAACTTAAATTAATAAATTTATCTAAATTATTTAAACCTTCATGTGTTTGTGAATCACCCCAAATCACATTTGGCGACATTGAATTCTTAAAAATTCTCGCAGCCTTAATTGAAGAATCTAAAGGTAAAACATAACGCCTGATAATGTACTCAGAAATGGAAATATATGCAACAGAAATAGTAATTATCTGGATCAGAGTAGCAAAAATAAATTTTTTTTCTTTACTCATAAACAATCTAAAATTTAAATAGATTTCAACTCTATTAAAACTTGTTATTAATTTTAGAGATAAACACTTTTATCTAATTTATTATATTTGTAGGGGTAACTCAGAATAAAAAATTTATAAAAAAATTAATAACCCATTTTTTCAAGAATCGAATAAATATTTTGAAATGATGTGAATCTTTGAAAATCTTTGGGTTTTATACGCATAGAAAATTCATCTTGAATAGTTGATACCAATGTTAATTGAGCTAGTGAATCCCATTCAATAAAATTCTCATTACTTAGATTTTCTACTTCATGAGAAGTATCTAATTCAAATACTTTTTGAAAAATTGATTTGAGTTTTGATTTCACCTCAGAATCCATATATCTATATATATTAAAATTTTATTTATCATAACACTTGTTAATAACGGTTTTATTTTTTTTCTTACAAACTTTTTTAAAATTAAATCTATTAAGATTATTCTTAAAAAATAATATTAATTTCAAGAAAAATATTTTGTTTGCAATTATATTTCAATTTTTTTAATTAGTATTAAGAAAAAAATTAAAGCAAAAGAGGGTCAATTTATAATTAAAAATAAAGGGGGATTTGTGACTTTTGGATTAAAAATTTTTGAAAAAATTTCCAAGTTTCATAATAAAATTGCTATTTCATCAGGAAGTAAAGAGATTACTTATGAATTGCTTAACGAAATATCTCTAAAAATAGCATCAACTTTAATAATAAGTAAATTAAATAATCAAGTAGTTGGAATTATTGGTCAAAGAAACTTTTCAGTTTATTATGGCATTTTAGGAGCAATATATTCTGGATGTACTTATGTCCCCATTAATGATAAATACACACAAGATAAAATTAAAAAAATAATCATTGAATCAAATATTAGTATTTTAATTGGGAATGGAGATTCTTTTAAAAGAATAATTAATCTTTTAGATCTAAGAAATATAAAAACCATAATAATGCCAGAAGAAAAGAAAGATCCCCAAACAAAAATTTTTCCTAAAAGTTTAAAAATTTTTTATCAAGAAGATATTCTAAATCAAAAAAAAACTAACCCAATAAATACAGATCCTTCCGATTCTCTATATATATTGTTTACCTCAGGTTCTACAGGCAATCCAAAAGGAGTCATGGTAACAAATAAAAATATTGAATGTTTTATAAATAATTTCCAAAAATCTTATAATTTACAAATAGGTTATAAATCTTCTCAAACATTTGACTTGGGATTTGATCCTTCAGTAGTTGATATGTTTATGACGTGGCTTAATGGAGGACAATTATGTCTTCTAAGCGAATCAGAATTATTAATGCCTTATGAATATATAAAAAGGGAAAAATTAAATTTTTGGTATTCTGTTCCCGCATTAATTAAGTTTATGTTTAAGATGAATTACTTAATTCCCAACTCCTTTCCAGAATTAAAATATAGTATTTTTACAGGAGAAGCATTACCAAAATATCTTTGTGATGCATGGCAAATAGCTGCACCAAATAGCATTATTGAAAATGGTTATGGGCCTACTGAGGCAACAGTAAATATAAGTAAATTCTTTTACAAAAGAGAATATAAAAATCGCGAATATCAAAATAATATTTTACCTATTGGCCATATTTTTGAAGATCACTCCTTTGCTTTTGTAGACGAAAATTTTAAAAAAGTAGAAGATAAGGGACATTTAGTTATAAAAGGTGGACAAATATCAAAAGGTTACTTAAATGATCCTGATAAAACAAATATTTCTTTTAGAAAATTTAATTGGGATAAATCAAATGAGACTTGGTATTTAACAGGTGATAAAGCTTTTATTAATGAATTTTCTGAAATAGAATACTTAGGAAGAATAGATGACCAAATAAAAATTTTAGGAAGAAGAATTGAATTAGGAGAAATAGAGGCTGCCTTAAAAAAATCTGGTCTTGTTAACGAAGTAATTGTTGTACCTAAAAAAGATATTAATGGTATAATAATTTCTCTTACAGGGTTTATAAACGAAGAACTTTCAGAACAAAATAAGCAAATAATCAATAAAATCGCATCTAAATTTTTAGAAAAAATATTTATACCCAAAGAATATATTTTTATTGAAAAATTTCCAATAACAAATAGCGGTAAGACCGACCGAAAAAAATTATCTGAAATAGCTAGAACATATTATGAAAAAAAATAATTGAATAAAGAAAAATAACTCAATTAATAAATATTGACTAATTAAATATATTAATATTATTGAGGGGTTTTTGAAAAATACTAATATTTGAAAAGTCAATTTTTTTTTTGCTTAAAAAAATTAAAAAGGTAAATTCAAAAACCTGCAAAAGTTAATATATTTTTAAAAATGTGAAAAGTTTAGTCATAGAAATTTTTATTAATTTTGTTTTCTACATTTTTATAAATTTAAAAAGAATTATTTATGAAAAATATAATAAATTTTAATAGAGATAAGCTTTTTTTGTTTCATTAAATCATTTAGAGCGTCCACCTTTTTTATATTTTTCTGTCTTTTTTAGTGTTCCAAGCTAAGTTCACATTTACAGCATTCAGTCCTACCTTGATTATGTGGGTATCGGAAAGTTACTTGGGTTATTAGTTCGCCTTTGGATTTCCTCCCTCGAACCCACCGAACTGTTCAATAAGTTTTTAATCTGACGCAGATTTGTCACCCATTTATTATTGGATGCCATGCTGTGAGTATGTTCGCCTTGCAAATATTATGTCTCAGAATTGAATATTTAGTCACTATAAAGCACTATCAAATACATCAGGGATTTGATTTTGCAAAGCTAGGATTAATCGATATGAGCGCCATTTCAAGGATTTGGAGACATGGCTCAACTGGTTGAGTACCTACATGGCATGCAACTCTCAAAACCCTTTAATTGTAATCTATATTAGAGTTTGTATCAGTAATATTAAGAGTTTAGGTACAGAGCTAGGTGCAGATTTCAATAATCAAACGCTATAAAGTACTATAGGAATTACGGACGTTACCTAAGAAATCTTAAGATAGATTGATATCAATGACGTTTCGAGATTTGGGCCAATAGCTCAGCTGATAGAACACCAGCATGACAAATAAGGGTGCAGCTGTTTAAATTCGCTTGGCACCATGTAATTTAGTATTCAAGAAATTTTTATTCAAAGCTTTTTTATAAATTCCTTATGAAATTCAAAAAATGTAATTTATTTAAAAAACAAACAAATTATTTATCAGAAATCTAGAAATTTATTAACCAGGAAAATGGCAAAAAAAATACTTAGTAAATTATCCACATACATTCTTTTAATAGGGGGGATAATTGGCCTCCAAACAATTGGTCATATTGAAATAGCTAGATGTCAAGAATTGCAAAATAGAAAAAAATCATATTGTACTTTTATTAAAAAAACGAAAATAACTTATCCAAGCAAATTTCTTTATAAACAAATCTTAAATGTAGTTAAATTAAAAAATTCATATGGAGGAACCTTTACAACATCTGGTTTAGTTACATATTCCATGCCTGAAGTAAAAGAAAGATTTAATAAATTTAATTCTGGATTTAATTTTTATTATCCAAAAGGTACGCGTAGTAATGCAGGATACCTAATTCTTGCGGCAGCTGACCCTCTTTATGATGGAGAGCCTCTAATAGAATTATGGGATATGAACAATCAAGAATTATTATATAAGTGGAGAATTAATACAAAATATTTATTAGAAGAAATAGGGATTAACTATAGATCAAACTCATTAAGATTGAGAAGTCCTTTGTTATTAGATGATGCCAATATAGTTGTTCCTGTAAATGAGGGTCCTTTAATCAAACTTGCCCCAAATGGTGAAATTTTAAAAATTAATAAAGAATATATCTTTCATCATTCAGTAGAAAAAGATGAACAAGGAAGAATCTATGTCCCTATTTTTTTTAATGATTATGAAGATTATTCAGGCTGGGATGAAGGATTTGCAATATTAGATGAGGATTTAAATGTTCTAGATACATATTCTTTAAGGGAAATATTTAAAAATGCAGGCTTGGATTATAAACTAAACTACTTCAGCCCTTCGCAGGATCCTTTTCACTTAAATGATGTCCAACCTCTAAAAGATCAAGTTTCTACAAATATAGTACTTTTAAGCCTTAGAAATCAGTCAAGTATTATTGCGTTTGATATTAAAAAAAGAAATATAATTTGGGTTTTAGAAGGTTATTTCAACCTTCAACATGATGTTGACATCTTAGATAAAGAAGGAACTGCTATTTCTATATTTGATAACAACATAACTCCTAATACAAATTATCAAAAAGAAAGTAATGGTAATATTTTTACTATTGTGAAGAATTTACCTTCTCTTTTTAAAATAAATGAAGAAATTATTATGCTTTCTTATCCAGAAGACTTAAAAAGTGTGAATAAAATAAATATAACAAAAGAAAAATTTAGTAAACTTGATAAAAATTTAATACCTAAAACAATTTCTGAGGGTAATTCAGAACTTATATTTGAGAATAATTCCATAACAATCGAAGAAACGAATTACGGAAGGCTATTTGAATATGATTTAAAAAGAAAAGAAGTACTATGGGAATATATAAATAGAAATGATAAAAAAGATTTGCACTATATGATGGGATGGTCTAGAAGATTAAATGTTTTGCCTGAATCAGTAAAAAGTGTATTATCTTTTAATAATGATATTAAGTTATGAAAAGAAAAAATTTGATTTACCTTAAGAAAAATATTTATCTTTTTTGTATTACTTTAATCACTATAGTTTTTATTGAGCCAGCATATGCATATGGAGGACCTGGTTTAGGTATTGGAGCTTTAATTGTATTAATAACAGTAATCATTACTTTCTTTGCTTCTTTTATTCTTAAAATATTTGAAATGATTAATAAGATCATTAAATCTTTAAAAAATAATATATCTAAAAGAAAAATAAATAAAAAAAAGACTAAATAAAAATAAATGATTAAAGAAATTATTTTATTAATTATAGTTTTGATATCAACAATTTATTTGGTAAATAATTTTTGTAAAATAAAAAAATTAAAAAATCTCTTCAAAAATTACATAAATTCTTTGACTACTTTAATGAAAGATATATATTCAAACTCCCCACCTGAACTGATCCCTATTCAGAAAAGATTTGATAAGGTTTCCGCAGAGGGTGTTAAATTACTATTTTATCTATCCAAATTTTTATTTCCTTATTTTCTTTTTTGCATATTTTTAAGCAATACTCAAAATTTTTCATCTACATATACTGTAATTCTCTTATCTTCACTGCCTTACTTAATTATTTTTAGAAATACTAAATGAGCAAATATTCTAAATTATCTAAAATATTACATAATCAATTTTTAAATAATGGAGAAATAACAGATTATTTTATTAAAAGGTTAAAGATAAAATCAAATCAATTTGATTTAACTAATATTGAAAATATTTTCATAACAGGTTTAGCAAGATCTGGAACCACTGCATTATTGCAAGCATTAGATTCTTCAGGAGAAGTTGCATCATTACGTTATAAATATATGCCTTTTATACTTTCTCCAAAAATAGCGAGTATATATTCAAAATTTGTAAATTCAAAAATTAAAATTTCCGAGAGGATCCATGGAGATGGGTTAATGGTTGGTCCAGGATCTCCTGAATGCTTAGATGAACCTTTTTGGATAAATAATTTATATAAATTTAAGACTTTTGATAGATATCTTGAACCTCATTCTTTTAATAGGGATATAGCTAAAATTTATGGATACTTGTTAAATTCTTATTTAAAAATAGAAGGAAAGAATAGATTAATTATTAAAAATAATAATAATCACTTGAGGCTATTATCCTTATCAAAATTTTTTCCTAAATCTAAAATCCTTGTTTTATTTAGATCTCCTTGTGCTCATGCAAAATCATTATTGAATTTACATGAAAGGCTCATAAAAGCTCAAGATGATGATGATTACGTATTGAGTTATATGAATTTGTTAGGTCATTGGGAATTTGGTAAAGGGAAGAAGCCATTTGTCTATAAAAAAACACAAGCAAAAGTTTTAGATAAATTGAGTGATCAAAATTTTAAATATTGGTTAACACAATGGATTTATTCATATGAGTGGATATTAGACATTGCTACTCAAAAGAACAAACCTAATTTAGTATTTATTTGTTACGAAGATGTTTGTGAAAATTTAAACTATAAGAAAAGGTTAATGGAAAAATTAGAAATTAGTGATAAAAAAATCAATTTTAAATTTAGATTAGGAAAATCAAATTCCAAAAAAGTTGAACATGATTTTGATCTTGAAAGAATTAATTATGCAGAAGAAATTTATCAAAAATTAAGGAAAAAGTCCTTTTCATGTCTTTCAATTTAAGAATCTAAAAGATATTTTTTATTTATCAAAATGTCAATTTTTGATATATCCTTTTGCTTTTGAAATTAAATATTTACTCTAAAATCATTACTGAAAGTTTTTGAAATTACTAATAATTTCATAATGATTACAAAAATTTAAATTAAAATTTTAAACTATACTTTCTTTAAACTTAATAAATATCAAAAAAAAGATTCTAGTTAAAAGTCTTTACATATTTTTATTTTTTTGTACTCCTTACAAATCTCCCTACTGCTATTCAAATAGATAAGGAATTTCTTAAGAAAAGATCTATAAAGCTCGCTAAAGAATCTAAATCTCTAACTGTTTTTAAGTATCAAGATTCAATAATTTAATGATATAAAGTAAAATAGAATTTAAGGACGTTACTTAATAAATCTTTTATGGATATGATAACGTTTCTTGATTTGGGGGGCCATAGCTCAGCTGGTAGAGCACCTGCATGGCATGCAGGGGGTCAGCGGTTCGAGTCCGCTTGGCTCCATCAAGTTTTTCGCTATTTATGTCAATAAGTTTGGTCAATAATCCACAATAATCCTTGATGGATAATAAAGGATAAATACGGATTATTATGGTTTCTCTGCAAACTACTCTGCGAGCCCTAACCCTTGCAAAAAGTTTTCTAGGCTATAAAGAAACTGAATTCTTGCAGGCTAGGCCAAAGCTGATCTGGGAAAACAAATTACAAGAAACTTTGAAGATTTTGATTCAGTTACAAAAATAGAAAATAATAATAGTTTTAAAGCTGTTTGAATTTTGAAGATTATCAGAAACAAAAATTATAGAAAAACAGAAACAGGAAATTATAGATAAATTAAAAGGATTCCTGATGGAATGAAAAAAAGAATTATCTCAAATTCTTATTTAATAAAACAAAAATAATGAGGGTTCTCAGATACTAATGAACTTATGAAAATTTCAGAATTAATAAGAAAGCAAGTTTTAAAAAACTTTTTTAAATTAACTAAATTCGAATATATATAAAAGTAATTTAATCTTGGATAATATAATTTTATTCTTTATGTCTTATTAAAAGTAGCGGTAAAGACATAAAAAGAAGTTACTTCCAATAGCTAAAAAATCTAATTCAATTATTATATAAAAATGATCAAAAACTATTAATGGTAAAAACTATAGCTTTAATTCAGGCAAGATCAGGTTCAAAAGGTATTAAAGATAAAAACCTTATGAGAATAGGAGGCAAAATGCTTCTGGAATGGTCTATTGAGGCATGTAAGAAAAGCAGCTGCATTGATGAAGTAATAATTTCAACTGATTCTAATGAATATGCTAAACATGCTTTAAAGGCAGGTGGACAAGTCCCATTTTTAAGGCCTAAAGAAATATCTAAAGATACTTCAACAGATTATGAATGCGTTAAACATTTCTTAGATTGGCTGGATAAAAATAATAAAAAAACTGATTTAATAGCCCACATAAGACCTACTACTCCATTTCGAGATCCCAAAATAATAAATAAAGCAATTAAATTCTTCTTATCTAATAAAACAAATCCTACATCTCTAAGATCTGTACATCCGATGTCTGAATCATCTTATAAGACATTTGAAATTGGAAATCAAGGAAATCTTATTTGTGTTGGAAGTAAGGATTCTGAATTAGATGTCTCAAATAATCCAAGGCAGGGTTTCCCAAAAACATATATTGCCAATGGTTATATTGATATTCTTGCTACAAAATTTATAAAAAATAATAATAAGATTCATGGTAATAACGTTTTACCATTTATTACTCCAATAACTTACGAAATAGATTCACTAGAGGATATTGAACTTTTAGAATTTCAATTAAATAGAAACAAAGAGATATTTTCTAAGGTTTTCCAATAATCATAAAATTAGATAATAAATAGTTAATTCCAGAATTTCTTGCTCCGAGATTAAATATTATTTAATACTTTAATTAATTATTTTCTTAAAATTTTCTATTGTATGAAACGCTTTTTCTTTTGAATTAGAAAAAATTTCTTCACTTCTTTCTTTTGAGTCTTTAATTTTTTCTTTAATTTTTAAATCCATTAATAATTTATTTTTTGATGAGATAACAATTTCTTGTGGAAAATCTTCATGATAATAATTACTATTAAAGAAATTTAAATATAAACAATTATGTCCGTAAATATGCCCTTCAAGTATTGATGCCGTTAAGAGAGAAACGGATAAGTTACTATTACTAATTTGTTCATATACATCTCTTCTTAAAGTATTATTCTCAATTATAGTAAAATTATCACCATAAATTTTTCTATAGAATTCCTCTTCATTTAAGCCAGCTTCTTTTGAATAGAAATCATTAGATTCTCTATTAGTTCTTAGAATAATTTCAGCATTATAGTTTCTTTTTATAATAAGATCATTTAAAAAAATATTCATTTTTTTCATTGCATTAAAATGATTAATACAATCAATATCTTTATCTAAAGCTGAACTCCACCAACCTGAAACTATCAATAAATCTCTTTTTACAGTTCTTTCCTTAAGGGAGGTAAATATTCTCGCAGCATTAACAGAACCAATACTATGATTTTCTCTTATTTGCCAACCTAATTTTTTTAATAATTTTTCTTGATTATTAGTGAATGAGAGGTAAATGTCATGATTACATTTTATTTTTTCATGCCATCCATACCTCATTCCATTTTGTATTGAAATAAATTTTATGTTTTCAAAAAAAAATGATAGTCTTCCAAATCTTGGATTATTATCTAAAAAACTTATAACAGTTCTAGGATTTAATTGACTGATTATTCCTGCGTGGATAGCATCTTTCAAATAACATAAGATACCTTTTCTTAAATTATTTTTTAGAACCTGTAATAATATTTCTCTTCTCAGAAAATATCTTAATGCTGTTATAAAGATTTTAAAGTTAAGAGTTATATTGAATTCTCTAATTTTCATTATATATACTTTTTTAAAAGGAGATAGGCACTCCAATATAGGATCCGTTATTACTTCGTCATATATAACTATTTCATAATCTTTATTAAAATCAAAATATGTATTTTTTATATAATTTCTAAAGCTTTTATATAAATTTTTAAGAAACATATTCTTACAGTAGCTTCTAATCATTTTACAAAATAAAATAAATTCATAAATTTTTTTTATAAAAACTTAATTACATTTAAATTATAAAATATAAAAATTTTAGGTTATCTTTATCTGGTTAAATTCTTCTTTTCTTAGAATCTTAGATAAAGAATTAAATATTAATTTATGGTGTTCTAATGAAGTCCAAAAATCAGGTATATTGGGATTTTTATCATTTAATATTAAATATATTGAATCTTTGGCATGCTCGGAAAGATAAGGAATGAACTCAACATTATTTGAATCAATATTTTCTAGGGTTGTATCAAAATAAACATATCTATTTTTATTGTTTTTATAAAAAATATTAAAAAAAACATCTGCGTTTGAGCCTTTTATTTTATCTTCTAATGAAAATTGTATTCCAGTCAAACTATCTTTCCAAGCTAACTTACCTGAGATTTCACTATATCCATCTCTTTTGGCTTTTGTAATTTTATTTATAAATGAATTTTCCAAATCAATTTCAATATTTTTAAATTTATATTTTTCATAAATCAAATCAATATAGTGAACAGAATTACATAGTAGACCAAGATTATCACTCGAAATTTCAATTTTTACTGGCTTCTCTTCTTCAAATAATTTCGTTAAATTTGTTTTTCGCATCCATAGGTTCACATAAATATTAGATGGATAAGAACTATATAGAATTTCAGATAAATCTAAGGTTTTAGGATCTGGAAATAAAAATTTTTCAAGAAGTAAATTACCCTCATACCCCATCTCTTTTAATTGTTTGCATAATTGATATCTTTCAGATGATCTTGTTGCAATAATAATTAAATCTGAATTAAGTATTTCTAAATTTAAGCAAGTATAGAGATTAATTTTATTTAAATTATTGCCAAATTCTACTAGCCTTTTTTCTAATGCAGTAATTTCTTGCTCTACAAGATTAATTTTAACTACAGATTTAATATCTAAAACAGCTTCAAGATATCTAAATCCTATATTGCCAACTCCGATAATAGAAATGTTAAATTTCTTATTTAAATTCATTTAAACCTCAACAACATACATTTATACTTAAGAATAATTCTATGATGTAATAACAAAAAGAATATTTAAAAGCATAGCTAATAATATTTGAAAAATATTAGGTCATTTTTTTTAAAATATCTTTTTTAATATTAGCTTAATGAATGTTTTTTTCTGAATCAAACTAATAATGATTTTTTATTTTTTTTCAAATTGTTTTCAGATTAAATTTTTCCTATATAGTATTTTTAAGAAAAGATTTTTAAAAAGTCCATGAGATTAGGTTTCATTGGTAGCGGCGACATTAGTCACTTTCATATTCCAGCATTAATCAATAACAAATTCTCAATATCAGCTATTGGATCAAGACCAAATTCTATAAAATGTTTAAAATTAGCAGAGAAATACCAATTAAGTAACCAATATTGTAAGGGGGGTTGGGAAGAAGTTCTAAGTTATGATATCGATGCTATTATGATATGCGTTGAAGTCAAAGCTTGTCTAAAAATATTAAAAGCTGCTCTTGATAAAGGGAAAAAAGTTTTTGTTGAAAAGCCTGTTAATTTTGAGCTGAAAAATCTAAATAAAATAAAAAATCATAAAAATATTAAAAATGTTTTTGTTGGTTATAATAGAAGGTTTTATCAAACAACAAACGAATTAAAAATTTTATGTAGTAAATCAAGTGGAGGAACGATAACAGTAAATATTCCTGATTCTGGCTATGGAATTCAGCATATTATTGGTAATGGTTGCCATATGATCGATCTATTAAGATATCTTGTTGGAGATTTTAAAATAGTAAATAATATCGTTGCGGAAAATAAAGAAAAAAGTGATATTAATTATTTTTCTGCTTTATGTAGAAATCAAAAATGGACTATATTAATTAATGCTCATAGTATGAAGCCTTCTAATTTTTCAATATCAATTAATTCTGATAAAAATGTTTATGAATTAAAGCCAATTGAGAAACTTAGTATTTATGAAGGGATGAATATAATAGAGCCATCAAAAAAGTTACCATTAAGACAATATATTCCTAACTTAAAATATTCCCTATTTGAAAATTCAAAATTTAAACCTGGTTTCGATAATATGCATAAAAACTTTAGGCTTTTTATTAATAATGAAAAATCTAATGTTTGTAGTTTCCAAGATTCTTATGATACCTTAAAGTGTTGTTGGGATTTAATAAAATCAGATGCCTCTAAAAATTTTAAGTTCAAGTAAAATATTTATCATTCTATTCAAAAAATAATTTTTTGATTTTATATGAATTTTTGAGAAACATATTTTTACAGTAGTTTATAATTATTTTCCAAAATAAATTAAGCAAGTGAATTTTTTATAGAAAAATTATTTTCTTTAATTTATTATTTAGATATTTGATGTTTCAAATCTCTGAGTTTAATTCGTCTTTGATATCTTTTAAAAAGATTGTAGATTCCCATTCGAAATCTTTTTTTGCATTTTTTTGATCTTCTTGCTTAATGGCAATATTTTTATGAAACTTTCCTGCAGCAAGTAGAGTTGGATTAATTTTATGAGTAATCTTAGTATATAAGATATCAATCAATGATATAAGTTCACATATTAAGTTAGGGATATGAATTGGTTTTACTTTTTTACCTATAGCATCACCTATTTCACGATAAATATGATTTACAGTTAATGCTTTTTTTAAGGATGTTATCCAATACCATTTACCTATAGTCTTTGAAGAATTTGTGGCCATCATAAAGGCATTGATTACATCATCAAGATGTGTAATACTTCTGAAGTTTTTACCATTACCAAAAACTATTTGATATGGCCATAAAAAACTTTTAATAAATTTTTTGTTCCTTTCTGGCATATTTGGTCCAAAAAACCAAAATCCCCTAAAAATAGTAACTTCTAATAAACCTTTTTTATTCATGTTTAATAATATTTTTTCTGCTTTAAACTTTGATCTCCCATAGTCTTTGTAGGGTTTGTAGATCTGATCTTCATCAAAATATTTAGATTTTTTATTTTTAAAACCACAAACGCTATCAGTGCTCATATAAAGAAACCTTTTGACCTCATTATTTATGCAAGCCAGAGCTAAATTTTCTGTACCTTTTTCATTAATTATATAATGCGATTCTTTTGTTTTAGGGTAAATAGTACCTGCAAAATGCCAGACGCAAGATACTTCTTTTAGAGCTTTATTTAGACTAAGTTGGTCAGTTAAATCTCCAACCCTTATTTCAAAATAATTTGGCAATTTTGGTAAATATTTTATAAACTTTTCCTGAACTAATAAAATAATTTTTTCGAAAGGAAACTGTTTATCATGATCAATTTCATCTATGATTTTTTCTACTGTCCTGTTTGCTAACCATCCAGGGAAGCCCGTGATAAGTAAATTTTTTCCTGGATTTAGAATCTTTGTTTTTGTTTTATTAAAATTAAAAATATTTAACCTTAATTCTTTTTGTATAATATCTCTCTCAATATTATTAAATATTTTTTTGATTGAACTAATTTTATATCCAATTTCTTGAAAAGAGTTTCTACTGTCGTACCATGAATAACTTCCTACAATTTCATTCGCATATTTTGCATCTATTGGACTAAATTTACCAAGTAATTTTGCTGCAAATTTAATAAGGAAATCAGGAAGGATATAAACCTTATTTTTTCTACCAAATATTTTTGAAATTTGATTATATATTTCTCTAAACTCTAGGTTATGTCCCCCAAGTATATATTTCCCATTTTTAGTTCCTTTTACTAATGCTAAAAAGTGACCATAGGCTACATCATCTATAAAAGCAACAGAAACTCCTCCATTTAAACAGAATCTATTTTTATTTTCATAAAGTTTTTTTAAAAAGGAATTTGGTGGAGTCTCATAATAATAACCAGAACCAACCACCCAACTAGGGTAAACAATTCTTATATCTGTTTTATCATTTATTAAAGTTTTAATCCAATTTTCGGCTTTAATCTTTCCTTTAACATAAGGAATATTTGAATTAATTTTATTATTATGAATTTTTAAAATTGTTTTTTTATCCTTACTTCTTCCAAGAACTACTATTGAACTCGTATAAATAATCTTTTGCACTTTATTTTCTATACAGGCACTTATAAACTCTTTAGTAATACCATGAGTATTTTTAATAGTTTCTTTTTCATTTGATGTTTCTGTTGTATTTAGAGCAGCAAGGTGAAATGCAACATCTTTATCTTTCAGAACAGATTTATAAGTTTTTTGATCGCTTAAATTACATAAGAATAAACTAGCTCCAAGGCTTTCTAAATGTGTAGCTATTTTTGATGGCCTCCTAATTAATAATGTCACATTATATTTATGATCTAACAATATTTTTACTAATCTATTACCAATATGACCAGTTCCTCCAGTAATTAAAATATTTTTCTGATTCATAGGTCAGTTTTACCTCCAACAACTCTTTGAAAAAATAACCATAATAATGTTGATATTGAATTATTAATTGATTTGATAGATACGCTTGGACTTGGAGCTTTGTAGTGTATCGGTACTTCAGCAAAACGGTATTTTTTTAAAAGATATCTTAATTCTGTCTGATAAAAGTGTCCACTTGATTTGAATTCATGATTTAGGATTTTTTCAACAATATTTCTATGAAAGCCTTGAAACCCACTAGTCATATCACTCATTCTTGTACCTAATAATACTTTTGAAAGAAAAGTCCCCATCCCAGAAAAGAATCTTCTATTAATTGGAGAATCACTCATGCTTCCTCCTATAACAAATCTGCTCCCAAATGCACATTCATTACCCTCATTTAAAACTCTCAAAAACATCGGTATTGCTCTGGGATCGTGACTCAAACCAGCATCCATTTCAATAAAAATATCATGTTTATTTTCATAAGCTACTTTTAATCCTTTAATGTAAGCATCTACAACATTCTTATTATTTGGTGCCCAAATAGTTTTAAATCTATCATCCTTAGATGATAAATCTAAACATAAATTTTTTGTATTATCTTTACTAACTTTATCAATAACAAAGTAAACTTTGCCCGGTGGAATTACGTCAATTACAAATTTCACCATCTCAATAAATGGCTTAAATTCTTTTTCTTCGTTTGCCAAGGGAACTATCAATGCCCAATTTTTATAGTACATTCAATTAGCAAAATACAAATATAAATATATCATGATGATTCTTCAAACTTAACGAGGGACTCTAAACTAGAACTGATTTTCATTGCAGATTCTATCGCATTATCCATATTAAAATATTCCCATTCTGCAAATCTGCCGCATAAGAAAATATTTTTTTTTAAAAGAACTTTTCTAAGTGAATCTACCAAAAATCTTGTTTTTGAATTATGTACAATATAAGAATTTTTACAGTAATTATATGTAATAAATTTTGGATTAAATGGTAATTTCTTAAGTTGATTAATAAAGTCTTCTTTCTTCACTTGGCCTGAACATTCCACGGTACAAGTAATCCTATTCTTAACCATATTTTTATTATTATTTGAATTTGAAAAGTTACCTGTCATAATCATTCTATGAGGCTTAATATCTTCGCTTGGTAAATAAATCCATGAATATTCATTCTTATCACATTCACATAAAAAAGTTGAAGTTGAATTTGACTCTAAAAGATCAATTTTATTTAAGATTTCTTGTATCTCCAATTCTTCTATTAATTCATTTGTGAAAATATTTTTAATATCCCTTATATCTCCTGTATAAATCAGACCATTATATTTTTCTTTTAGATTATTTAAAATAAATTGCTTGTTTTGATAACTAATTTTGTTGATATTATTTTTTTCAATAACAATATCTTTAGCTAATCTTTCAACTATAAATTGAGAACCGCCTTTTTTAGGATAATAAAAACTTGAATGCGCCATATTATCCTTTTTTGTAGAGTAAATATTTTGAATTAAAATTTCCTGAGGTTTTATCATTGGCAACTTATCTTCAAGCCATTCAAGAGGAATCTTATTTAGATCTCTTTTCCAAATTTTTTTATTATATTTGCCAAAGTATATTGAATATAGAGTTTTACCAAAATTATTAAAAAGAAAATCTTCAAAACTTCTGCTAATCTTTTTATTTTTTGATAACTCAATTAATTCATTAATTACTTTTTCCCCCAATGATCTATTTAATTGATTTATATTCAACTCGATTGGGTAGTTTATGAACCTACCATTTAAAAAAATTACTGCATTTCGACTTGCTTTTACAAATTCTTTTTCGCAATCAAACTTATTCCAAAACCAATTTAAGACATGTTGTTTTTTAGTGTTAAATACATGGCCACCAACTCTATGAAATATATTTCCAGATTCAATTGAACATGAAATTAAACCACCTAAACTTTTTTCTCTCTCAAATAAAGTAGATTCAATATTTTTCTGTTTAAGTATATTTGCACAAGAAAGACCTGATATCCCACCGCCAATAATAGCTATCTTAGACTTTACTTTCAAAATAAAAATTTCCTTATCAATAATACTAACATAGGGAAAAAATAATAAATTATAAAAAATAATCCTTCAAAGATTTTTTGATTCATTTAAATTGATAGTAATATATTTAGTAAATAGTTAAAAGTGATAATGTTTCCATACCTTAATTTTCAAATAAAAAAATTTATACCTTTATATATCGTTGTTCTACTCTTCTACGGTATCTATGTAATAAGTAATTATGGATTAAATCTATTTTCTCTAATAAACGATTTAAAATTTGAAATCTTTTTTGCGCAAATTATTATCTTATTTGGAATTTTTCTACGATTTTTAAGATGGAGAGTTTATATAAAGGCATTAAAACTTAAATCTCCTTTAAAGATTGATTTTTTAATATGGATGAGTTCATTTGCTTTTTTACTTACTCCAGGCAAAGCTGGAGAAATTATAAGATCTATTTTTTTGAAAGAAAAACTAAATCATGAAATTGCTAAGACAATTCCATGCATCATAATGGAAAGATTTTCAGATGGAGTTTCTGTTTTATTAATTATTTCTATTAATATTTATTCTCTCAATAAACTTGATATTAATTTTTTAATTCCAATAAGTTTGAGTTTTATATTTATTTTTATCTTAGTTTTATTAAAAAAATTAAAATTTCTAAGAAATTATTTTTTATCTTTTTTATCTAATCTATTGCCCAAAAAATTTAGCGAATCAACTTATGAGTCTTTGTCTTCTTTTGATAATCTTATTGAAATAAAAGTTTTTACATTATCATCAGTTTTAGGAATTTGCTCTTGGATATTAGAGTCTTTAAGCTTTTGGATATTATTAAAGGGTCTTAATTTAAAAAGTGTATCTTTTGGATATGCGGCTATTGCTCATTTGGGCGCAGGTTTAGCAGGCGTTTTTACATTCTTTCCTGGCGGTTTAGGAGCTACAGAAATTGGAACAACCGCAATTTTAACCTTACAAAATGTTCCAATTAAACAAGCAATTACTGCAACAATATTAATTAGATTAATGACTTTCTGGTTTGCTTCATTAATGGGTATTTTAGCTTTGGCAATTTATAATTTAAAGAAATTATCTCATCACTAAAATATTTTAAAGGTTAATCTTTCTTTAAATAATTTCTAAATAAAGATTTTATAAAACATGAATTTAAAAATTTCAAAAATTAATTATTTGGTTAGCTCTTTATTTTTGAGTAGTTTTTTTACTACACCATTACAAAGTGGATTTAATATAAGAGAAATTCTATATTTCTTTTTTTCATTACCTATCCTACAAGATATTATTCATGCAAATATTATTTGGATCTCCAAAAATACTAAAATCAATAAATTCAGTGGATTTCTTTATTTATACTTTTTAGGTCACCCATTAATAATTACATTTTTAACTTTATCAGGTTTTGATGGATTATTGCAAAGTTTTTCTATAACAAGAATATTAATATCAAGTATGAGTATTACTTTTCAAGTTTTTATAGGAATATTTTTTATTGTAAATTTAGACTATAAGAGTTTTATCCAAATCAAAAAAATAATTTGTATATTTGCTTTGGGTTTCTTAATAGAATATTTATTAGCTGTATTATTTTCCTCCGGGTATGCATTTGATCAAGCATATACTATTACTAATATCGCGAATGCTGGTGGACTATATAGTAGCAAATTTATAGGATTTATAGATTCTGCATGGTTAATAACATTAGTTGCTTTATTATCTTTTCACTTCTCAATCACTGAATTTCTATCATCAAAAAAGTTTCGTTATTTACTTTTAAGTCTATGCTTTATTTATTTAGGATATATATGCAAATTAAGAATTTTCTTTTTAGCTTTGATAATCTATATTTTTTTAACCATTGCTTTCTTTATTAAAAATAAAAAACAGTTATATTTATTATCCTTATCTAGCTTCATAACATTCTCTCTCTTATTTTTGAATATCGATTTTAATTCAAGTTTTTTTGAAAGTTTATACGATAGATTATATCTATATGCTAAACAAATAAATTTAATAGCAAATAATTTTTTATTTGGAGTAGGAGGGAATATGAGTGAAAAATATCATAAATTTACTAATGCTTTTCTAGCAGATAAATTATCTGATTTTTTAAAGATTGATTTACTAAGCGACAGATTTTTTAGATCTCAATTTCATGGATTTCCCAAAAGAAGCACTCACTCTACTCTTCTTGATATAATAGGTGATTATGGAATATTAGGAATTTATATAAGTTTTTTCAGTATTGCATGGCCTTTGAGAATCCTCAAAAGAGCTTGGAAATTTTATCATGCAAGAAAATTTGATATTGAAGTTAGACAAGGCTCTATAATTTTAATATCTTTACTAGGTTTTTATTTACTTCAGTCATCAGGACAATATTTATGGGTAATAATACTAATGATGGCTTATTTATTGAATGTAAGTAACTACCATATGACATATAATAAAGAAGACTAAAAAAATTAACTAGATAAATAGCTTATTCATTTTTTATAAAATTTTCATTTGAATAAATTTTATAAAATTCCTTTTTATAAATCTCATTTTTATAAAAAATTCTTAAATTTGACTTTCCCTTGAATTAAAGTTAATAAAGTGATTTTAATATGTAATAGTTTCATAAACTATTACATATTAATGGATAAATATTTTCGATCAAAATTTTCTCTGAAGCTATTCCAAAAAAATAATTTTGGTATTGTAAGCAGCAAACATTTAACTTTGAATCAAGAGATTTGTTAAAGGCATATTTATCTAATAATTTTATTCGCCAATTTTTTAAATCTTTCGCAATATTGCCTCTGTTAAATTTTATAGAAGCTTCCTTTAAAACCCAAAATTTAATTACTTTCCTATTTATTAAGTCTTTGTCATCAACTAAATTAATTTCATCTATTTCTTCTTTAAAGAAAAATCTAGACACTATTGCTTTTGAATTTAATTTTCTGTCAATTTTTTCAATATCTACTCCTATTTTCTGCTTTGACCATCCAATTAAAAGTGCATCATCACAATGACTCAGACTTATATATCCATATTTAGGTGGTATAGATGGTATCTCACCGAATTCTGCATTTAGAGGAACTTTCAAGGGATTAATGTTAAATAATTTCCCAAGAACCTCCCTAAGGCTACTTCTGCTATGTAAATACTTATATTTTGTGTAGTTTTTAAGATTAGCTGCAGATCTTAATTCTTCAGGTGATAAATATTTTGGACTTAATTTCTTTGGAATAATCCATAATAATATTTTTTTAGATTTAATTTCCATTATTTT
>MDTE01028541.1_pt1 | contig 32079 bp, 33 predicted proteins | sample 811231 | NCBI WGS metagenome assembly MDTE01 (sample SAMN05326651, study PRJNA326480) | marine metagenome | isolation source: seawater | place: Indian Ocean: Red Sea | collected 2010 | reverse complement strand
CTAATATCAATATTAAAAAATATTGATATTAAAGTATTAGAAATCCCATTTCCTGATGAGTTCGATTCAGAACAAAAAAAACATGATTTTGTCTTTATACGTGACCCATTTATCTCAGATCAAAATGGAAATGCAATTATACTAAAAATGAGACAGCCAAATCGTATTTCAGAAAGTCTTGTAGTTGCATCTTTACTTGAAAATCTAGGATTAAACATTATTCACCTACCTGATAAACCTAATATGTATGCTGAAGGAGGAGAGTTCTATTATTGTGCAAAAGAAAATATATTATTCAGTGGCATCTCTCGAAATAGTATTTTAGGTGCAGAAACAGTTTCTGAACTTTTAAATGTAGATGAATTAGTGATTTTAGATAGCTCATCTTTTCATCTAGATACATTTTTTACGCCTGTCTTAAACCCAAATGGATTAATTTGTGCCTTAATAGTTTGCATGGAAATATTATCATCAAACTCAGTTAAGGATTTAAATCACTTTGCAAATAAAAAAGGTATTCCTATCATTCATGTTCCAATTCAAGATTCAATTGGGACAAAAAACTCACCTGGATCTTTCTCTGCAAATGCATTGCCTCTCCCGGGCGTATTAATTGGGCCTAATCATTTTACAAATAGAGATATCGATATTCAACTTGAAAAAATGGATGTGATGCGAATTGTAACCAGCACAACTCAATTTGAATTAAGTGGTGGTTCCATTCATTGTATTACAAATGAAATATAAAAAGGGGTACTAGAGCTCCTATTTATATTCCCAAGCCTAAACGGAAGTTTAAACTACCATAACTACTTTTATCTGGTGGAATTACATCTGATGCAAATAAAACCTGTCTGTAGTATACTGCGCCACTAAAAGTTAATAATCTAAAAAAGACACCCGCATCAAGGTGCAATCCATTACTAGTAATTTGATTTTCTCTTAAATATTTTGTTAGTTCTGATGGATCATATTCTTCAGACTCAACACCACCTTCAATTACAGATTCAAGCATTTCTTGGTTCACTAATGGGATAGATGAATTCCTATTATACCCTAATCCTCCATACAACCGTGCTTCACCAAATAATGGTATTTCAATATCCTTAATTGGGTATTGTAACGTATAGAAAACACTGCCTGAAAGCCAAGGGAAATTGGCAGTATCAGGATCTATATCAGCTAATTCCATTGCATCATTTTGAAATACAAATTCATATATTTGAGCTCTAAAATTATACTCTATATCTAAATCTACATATGGTAGAGCATCTATATAAAGATAACCACCAAGCCCATAACCATTCTCAAAACCATCATATGCAAACTCTCCTACTTTTACAGATTCGCCAAGTTTTTCTACTATAATATCTTCATTACCTGCACTCACCTTAAACAAACTCTGATTACCACTCAAGCCAAAACCCCCAATTGCAAAAAGAGATGTCGATAAATTTGCTATTATTATACTTAAAAATATTTTTTTCATTATGTAAATCCTTGTATTTACTATTATTAAGTTTACATAAAGTAATAGCATGAAACAAATCACTCATTGAAATCTCCCCCTTGCTCGAAATAAATTGAGACATAATATTTTATCCATGAAACACTACTTCCTTTTCATATTGTTACATTTTGTAACATCTAGCTATGCTCAAGATGTAGAATGGCCTACATCTGCTAGTTCTTCTTTTTCTTCAAACTTTGGAGAAAATCGAGATGATCATTTTCATATGGGAATCGATATTAAAACTCGAGGAACTATTGGGCATGAAGTTGTTGCGATAGATGATGGATATATCCATCGAATTAGATCTGATTATACTGGATATGGTAAAGCCATCTATTTAATGACTAATTCTGGACATGAAGTTGTATATGCACATTTAGAATCATTTACGCCAGTATTAGAAAAAGTCTGGCGTATGCAACAAGCTCGAAGAAAAAGCTATAAAGTTGATGCCAGTTTTTCAAGACGTGAGTTTCAAGTAAAAAAAGGAGACCTTCTCGGCTATACAGGTAATAGCGGCAATTCATTCGCTCCCCATCTTCACTTTGAATATCGTACTAGTAAGAGTGAACCATTAAACCCGCTAACTATGGCTTTTGATATACCCGATAATGTTACACCTATCCCTCATAAAATCGCTATTATTCCAATATCGCAAGGCTCGATGGTTAATGCTAGTCGGCTCACACAAACCATTCCGCTATTTAGAGATAAAAAAGGTATCTATCATTTTGCAGATACTGTTAGTGTTCTGGGCGATATCGCATTTGCTATTGAAGCCTATGATAAAAGAGAAGGAAGTAATAATAAATATCAATTTCATAAAGCTGAATTATTTTTTGATGGTAAACAACAATTTGAATTGGATTATTCAAAAATACCTTTTACACAAAATAGTGTTGCAAATACAGTAATCCAATATGATCTAAAAAGACAAAATTTGGGTGAATATCAAAAATTATATAAATTGGATGAACATCCAAAAATATCGATTCATACTAATTTTAAATTATCATCTGGTATTATAAAACCATCGCCAGGTTTTCATTCAATTGAAATTAATATATATGATGCATCTGGAAATAAAGCCATAGTTCGAGGCATAATCGCCGGGACATTTCCAATGACATTGACTGCTAAAGAAATATTTAAAGATAATAAAGTTATAACACTCTCCCTCTCTCCGAAACTTGGTGGCCTACCTATTAGAAATGCCGTAGTATATAGCTTTACTCCATTTGGATACGCTGATCAAAAGATTGACATTATTCATTCTGAAAAGATTAAACGAGACCTACATATTACTTTACCAATTTCAAAAACAAATAATAGAATACTCCAAATTATGGGTATTAATCAACTAGGAGGAATGGTAAACCCTTATCATTGGACAGAAATAAAGTCCAAAACTTCTGTATTAGATCTTCATCCCGACTTATCAATTTCCAATAATCCACGCGGGATATTATTCCAGATTGATATCGACCAATATCTACCTTTAAGATGCAATATTAAATTAGCAAATGATAATACATTTCAAGCATATCCACTTGAACAAATTCAACCAAATGCTTTTATGACAGAACTATTGCCTCATAATTCAATCAATAATATAAAATATCTTGATGTTGAATTAACCCATGATAAACTCTTACGCACAACCAGATTCCACTTTAATCCAAAGCTTGCCGAGCCTGGAAAAGAAACTATTATTGCGTCAAATGATAAAAATTGTTCTATTCAGATTTTAAAAAATACCTTCTATCAAAATAACGTGGTCTGGATAGAAAAAGTCAAAGAATTTGCTCCTGTCAACGATGGCTTTCATCTATCTCCAGTATACCAATTACAACCATTTAATATTGCGTTACGAGATACATTTAAAGTTGGGATTAGGTATGATAGAGATTTGGCAAGCCACTCAAATCTTGGCATCTATTATTATAATGCTAAAGAAGAAGATTGGATTTATACTATCACGAAAAACAATCGAAGAAAACAAATTCTTACAGCAACGTTATCTGAAATGGAAGCTATTACAGTAATCCAAGATTTAGATGCACCGTTAATTAAAAATACTTATCCTGCTGATGGTGCTAGATATCAAATTAAAGACGTGAATAAAATTAAAATTTTGGTAGATGATTTAATATCCGGCATAGAGCCTAAAGAATCATCTTTTGAATTAAAATTAGATGGCAATGTGGTTTACCCGGCATATCAACCAATAAAAAAAGAAATCTCTTATTCTTTTGAACAGCCACTTGTAAATGGGCAACATAAAATTGATTTTTCCGTTATAGATCGTTTAAATAATAAAGCAGTTGAAACGATCTATTTCTCAGTCTATTAATGTTTTTTCCATATCGTGATGATAACCCGAGAGTTTTATACCCTTATGTAAACTTTGGCATTATTGGATTAAATATCATCATTTTTTTAAGTCAATATTTAATAATAGGTAATGACTATCATTTAAACCAAAAATTCATATTTTCTTATGGTTTTATTCCAGCTAATTTTAATTTACCAACTATTTTCACATCTATGTTTATGCATGGTGGATTCATACATATTTTAGGGAATATGTGGTTCCTCTATCTTTTTGGAGATAATGTAGAAAGCCTCTTAGGTCATGTAAAATATTTTATTTTTTATTTATTTTGTGGGACTAGTGCGGCTATAATTCAATTTTTTATTGATCCCAACTCTCAAATACCAATGGTGGGAGCAAGCGGTGCAATTGCAGGTGTTCTAGGCGCTTATATGATACGATTTCCCAAGGCACGAGTTCATGTGTTGGCGGTTATAGTTGTGTTTTTTACAACAATTATTGTACCAGCCCAAATAGTTTTAGGTTTATGGTTTTTGATGCAATTGTCAAACGGCTTAAGTAGTTTGGGGGTAAATACAAATGGAGGTGTTGCTTGGTTTGCACATATTGGTGGTTTTATTGCCGGTATAACAACTTTTGGTTATATTCAAAAATTTCGTTTTGAAAAAGTATGAATCAATTATTAATTAAAAAAGCCATTAACATGCGAAAGAATGCGCATGCTCCTTATTCTAATTATAAAGTTGGAGCAGCAGTAGAAACCAAAACTGGAGAAATCATTGGCGGATGTAATATTGAATCTTCTAGTTATGGGCTTACTTGCTGTGCCGAACGAACCGCACTCTATAGCGCTATTTCTGAAGGCTTTGTATCATTCATAGCATTAGCAGTTGCAACAGAAAATGGGGGTATGCCTTGCGGTGCATGTCGTCAAGTAATTTGGGATTTATGTAAAAAAATACCTATACATATTTGTGATAAAAATGGGTTTATTAAAACAGTCTCTTCATCACATTTAATCCCTGATGCTTTTAGTAGCTCCTATCTAAAATAATTATAGTTTAATATCATGACACTAACTCCTATAAATGCTGGATGGATCGAAGTGATCTGTGGTAGTATGTTCTCTGGAAAAACAGAAGAATTAATCAGGCGTTTACGTCGTGCAGAAATAGCCAAAATGACAACGGTTGTTATAAAACCTAAAATTGATTCACGGTTTAGTAAAAATCATATAGTTAGTCATAATCAACTTAAATTAGAGGCTCAAATAGTAGAATCGCCTAATGATATTTTCAATCTAGCTGATAATAATAGTATAGTAGCTATTGATGAGGCTCAATTTTTTAATGATTCAATTATTAATACATGTAAATCACTTGCTAAATCTGGTAAGCGAGTCATTGTTGCTGGTTTAGACACAGATTATCGAGGACTTCCTTTTGGGCCTATGCCAGGATTAATGTGTGAAGCAGATTATTTAGATAAATTACGAGCAATTTGTGTTAAATGTGGCAATCCCGCTACCTATACCCAACGTACAACATCTGACTCAGAACAAGTAATTATAGGTGAGTTAGATAAATATGAAGCACGATGCCGTGATTGTTACATTAAACCAGAGGGCGATTGATGGAGCGCTTAAATGGACTTATCGGCATTGCTCTTATATTAATAATAGCATATAGTTTATCAAACAATCGTTCTAAAATTAATTATAAGCTTGTTTCTTGGGGTCTTGGACTACAATTATTATTCGCAGTGTTTATATTAAAAACTCCAATAGGAAAACCAATTTTCAGTTTTTTAGATAGAATAATTTCAAAATTAATAAGTTTCTCAGATGCTGGCTCTGATTTTTTATTTAGATCTTTTGTCCCCGATGTTGGATTTGATGTGGCTTTAATCAATTTTGCATTTAGAGCCTTGCCAACAATTATCTTTTTTTCTGGGCTTATGTCAGTTCTATATCACGTTGGAATTATCCAAATAGTTGTAAAAACTATTGCAAAAATTATGCAAAAATCTTTAGGTACAAGTGGTTCTGAAACATTAAGTATCTCAGCAAATATATTTGTTGGCCAAACAGAAGCCCCCTTAATGGTTCGTCCATATATTAATCGCATGACAAATTCAGAATTAATGGCTGTTATGGTTGGTGGGTTTGCAACAGTTGCAGGTGGGGTATTAGCAATTTATGTAAAATGGCTTACAGATATTCCTGGGATAGCTGGCCATTTATTAGCGGCATCAGTAATGTCAGCTCCTGCAGCCTTAGTCATTGCTAAAATTATTTATCCTGAAACAAAACAATCTGATACTTTAGGAAACGTAAATATTAATATTGAAAACAAAAGTTCTAATGTAATGGAAGCATTAGGTAATGGAGCGACTGATGGAATGAAGCTAGCTGCAAATGTAGCTGCTATGCTCATTGCTTTTTTATCTATTGTAGCCATGTTAGACTACATGTTAGGTTTTATAAATACATCACTTGATCAAATTTTAGGTATATTTTTCAGACCTCTTGCTTGGGCAATGGGTGTATCCTGGGAAGAATCTGCTTATTTAGCTATATTGATGGGTAAAAAAATTGCTTTTACAGAACTAATCGCTTATGGAGATTTAAAAACCATCTTATCATCTGGCGTTATTTCAGACCGCACAGCTATTATAGCAAGTTATACATTATGCGGTTTTGCTAACTTTGGTTCAATTGGTATTCAATTAGGCGGCATTGGAGGGATTGCCCCTAATAGAAAAAAAGATTTAGCATCTTTAGTAACCAAAGCAATGATTGGTGGCGCTTTAGCGTCTTGGCTCACCGCCACTATTGCAGGAATTTTAATCGAATAATAGGATTAATGATTGTATGAAACTCTTAATCATGGGCCCGCCAGGAGTAGGAAAGGGCACACAAGCAAATAGAATTAAAAATACCTTAAATATTATCCATCTTTCAACTGGGGATATTTTAAGAGATGAAATAAAAATAAATTCAAATATTGGCATTAAAGCTAAAATGTATATGGATGATGGTATGTTAGTGCCCGATTCTGTTTTATTACAAATAGTACAACAAAAAATTTCGGAACCAATTTGTGATAATGGGTACTTACTTGATGGATTCCCAAGGACTATTCCACAGGCAGATGGGTTAGAAAAAATAATGCAATCTATCAACCATAAACTCGATTATGCTATCTCTTTAAGTGCTAATACAGATGAATTAATAGAACGTCTTATTAGGCGCGGTGAAGAATCTGGACGCAATGATGATACTCCAGAAATTATTAGAAATCGTCAAAAAATATATTGGGAACAAACGGCACCATTATTAGAATATTATGGTAAAAAAGGAATCCTAAAAGATGTGGACGGCCTTGGAACTATATCAGAAATAACAAATCGAATATTAGAGATCATAAAATAATATGCTTAAAATAGGACTAACAGGTGGTATTGGCTCTGGGAAAAGCTCTGTAAGTGCACTATTTAATAAATGGGGGGCTTACATTTTTGATTCAGATAAAGAAGCTAAATTAATCTTAGAATCTAATGAAACCATGCAAAACGAACTAATTGCAGAATTTGGGACAGATGTTTTAAATCCTAAAGGAGGTATTGATAAAGCTAAATTAGCACGAATTGCATTCCAAGATGAGGATCATCAATTAAGAATTAACACAGTTATGCATCCATATATATTTTCAGAAATTGATAAGATGTATAATAAAATTTTAGCGTCAAATAAACATGAAATATTTGTTGTGGATGCAGCCTTGATCTATGAATCTGGCGCGGATACTCATATGGATTATGTAATTGTAGTTACTTCTCATTTAAAATTACGAACAGAACGAGTTATGAGCCGTGGAGATCTCAACAGAGATGAGTTTTTTAAACGCCTAGATTTACAATGGCCAGATGAAGATAAAATTCACATTGCTGATTTTGTTATTCATAATAATGGGACAGAAAAGCAACTAGAAACAGAAGCTAAAACAATCTATGATCGTTTATATGGATAATTGATTCTTTTTTAATTAATATTTGTAATAAATCCCCAACTAGCGTAAGGAAATTGGTTTATCTAAAATTTCTTTTATTACAATTCCTTTTTTCAAAGTTTTCTTCGAGTCAAATAATTCTTTTCTAAGATTGGATTTATTCTTCCATTTATTACCAAAATGCTGTTCTGATCTTTCAGCGAGTTTTGAGTGATAAATATTTTCTTCAAATTGTTTTTCTTGTTTTTCAATGATCGCAATTTCAGCATCATCCGTATTTTCTAAAGGTTCATCTACTATATCAAGTTCCTCTAATTCATCATCAAGATATTCTTCAAATTCATCAAAATTTTTCTGTGGACTAGAATCAAAATCAAATGGATTTTCCTGATCAAAAATACTTTTGAGAACATTATCAAATTTTGTACTAGGTTCTTGGGTAGGTACTTCTGTTCCATTTTCCCATTCTGGATCTGATTCTATTTCACGCCGTTTAAGGTTTTGCTGACGTTTTTTCATAAAACCTGAAATCATATAAAGTAAGATTAATCCAATCCATTCCATATTATGCCTCAGGCTTTTCTAAAAGGTATAAAACACCGTTTGTAAAAATTTCATTAAATATTGGGAATATTGATAATCTATTCTTCAATTTTGGGAGCCCAAATCGGAAAGAATATGCGGGACGTAAAAACCATTTAGTTTCCTTAATAATATTAAACCCAATAGCTGCTAGTATTTTTCTCATTTTATAAATAGAGACTCTAGTCTGTTTTGTACGGAGAAGATACTTAATTTTATGATCTGGGCATCTAATTAAATATAGATATCGTTCATATAAAAAATTAGGCAATAAATGTATATATGGTAATTTCCCAAGTATCACTGGAATAGTTTGTTGATGACCGGCATATGCACAATATTTTGGAGGGAATGATACAAATAGTTTTCCATTTGGTTTAAGCAAATTATATATATTTTTTAAAGCTTTCTCTTTGTGTTTAATATGTTCAATAACGTCTCTAATAACGATCAAATCATATTTATTTTGTAATACTATACTATATGACTTGGGGTCACAAATATCTGCCTGAAATATATTCATACGATTCGAATCATTAAGTAATACAGCATTATTATATCTTACATCAGATAATTCTAACCCAGAACAATTAGCTCCCTTGTCTTGATAAAACTTAAGTAAACCTGCCTCAGCACAACCAATCTCTAATATATGTTTATCCTGTACATTAATATCGCCAATAAAATCAAAAAGGAAATTCTTGCCATACCAATGCTGTTCTTGATAACAACGAAGCCCTCGATTAGTAATCTGATCGGCAACTTGATCTGGAATTATAATCTCCAAAATTATAATGTTTTAATGAAATTAATTTTCTTCTGCAGGATTATCAGAATTATAATCGTTATCAGGTTCAGCAATCGAATCTCTCATTCCAGTATCTGACTTAATATTCTCCATTTTATAATAATCCATTATCCCTAGGTTACCTTCTTTAAATGCTTGTGCCATTGCTATTGGGACTTCAGATTCTGCCTCAACAACTTTTGCTTTCATTTCTTGAGTTTTAGCAGTCATTTCTTGTTCTTCTGCAACTGCCATAGCCCTACGAGTTTCAGCCTTAGCTTGTGCAACACGCAAATCAGCTTCAGCCTGATCAGCCTGTAATGAAGCTCCAATATTCTTACCAACATCTAAATCAGCAATATCAATGGATAATATTTCAAATGCTGTCCCAGCATCTAAACCTTTATCTAGTACTGCACGAGAAATATTATCAGGATTTTCTAATACTGCCGAATAATTACCTGCTGAACCAATAGCTGAAACAATTCCTTCTCCCACACGAGCAATAACAGTATCATCTGTAGCACCACCGACTAATCCCGGTATATTTGTTCTAACCGTTACTCGCGCTCTTGCCTTCAATTCAATACCATCTTTTGCAACAGCGGCTAAATAGCCTTCTTTTGGAGCATTAATTACTTTTGGGTATACTGATGTTTGTACAGCCTCATTGACATCTCGGCCTGCTAGATCAATTGCAGTAGCAGTTTCAAAAGGTAGTTCAATATTCGCCTTATCAGCGGCAATCAGTGCAGCAACAATATTTTCAACATTACCGCCAGCTAAAAAATGAGTTTCTAACATATCAGTAGTGATATGTGCCAAGCCAGCTTTGTGTAGATTAATAACACCATCTGTAACTAATCTAGGAGCAATTTTTCGTAATCTCATACGGATAAGATCAACAATCCTTATGCGACCAAGGCCCAATGATACGATACCTTGAATCCATAGTCCTACTGGTACAAAATATAAAATTAGAGTGATTGAAAAAACAATCAGTGTCAACATGATAATTTGTAAAATGGGCATATTATTGCTCCTTTTTTTTATTTTTTATTATTTCTCTTACTACAATTCTATTGCCATCAACTGATAAAATTTTAACATCTTGGCCTTTTTCTATATAGTCACCTTCACTTACAACAAAAATTCTATTATCTATAGTTTTTACCCAACCTGCAGGGTGTAAATCAGTATCGGTCACTCCAACTTCACCTACTAAATTTTCCCATCCAAATGTAGTAGTATATCCATCTTCTTTCCTTTGTGTATTTGGTGAAGTAAGCTGTTTCCAAAATTTCGTTTTAATCATTAATCTAGCTAAGAGATATAAACCAATCGCAGCTCCAATTAAACCAATTAAGAACCCATCTGTAGCTTGACTAATTATTTCATCACTAACTGGTACATCAGGTAAAAGTAATAAATATAATCCATAAATGAGAATCCCAATACCACTAATACCTGCTATTCCAAATCCAGGGATAACTAATAGCTCCAAGAGTAATAATAGTAACCCACCAATAATAAATAAAAGATCTGACATAGTTGCTAATTGAGCAATATAGGATACACTTAGCGATAATATAAGGCATACTAATCCTACAAATCCAGGGATACCCCAACCAGGGCTCTGAAGTTCAAAAAGGATACCTAAAAATCCAAAAGTGGTTAAAAGTGATGCGACAACAGGATTTGTTAAAAATCGTACTACGGATTCAGACCAATTCTCTTTTGTATCTATAATATTTACATCAGTATACCCAAGACTATCTAAAACATCTATAATATTTTCTGCAGTACCATCTGCTATATTATATTTTATAGCTTGATCCGTTGTAAGAGAAATTAATTTCCCTTCCTTACGGCCTTCAATATCGGTAACTGCTATCGAATCATTATTAATAATTAAATATGAGAATTCTAATTCTTCATCAACCATGCCCCTAGCTATATCTTTATTTCGGCCTCGTTTTTCAGCAGTAGACGCCATTTCTTCCCTCATAAAACTAATTACTTTTTCACTACCTTTTTTCCCAGACATATCAACAGCCGTTGCAGCACCAATAAGGCCCCCACCAGTCATATATATTACTTCACAAGAAAGAGAGATTAAAGCACCGGCCGAAATTGCTCTTCTATTAATAAAAGCAATGGTTTGTATATTTGCTCCCATTATAGCATCTTTAATTTGGGTTGCAGCATCTACGCGGCCTCCAAAAGTATTAATATCAAAAATAATCGCTTTTGCACTTTTTTGCTCTGCTTCTTCTATTACACGTTCAATAAATGGTGGTAACCCAAGATCAATTACACCTTCTATAGGGACTTTATAAATAACATCCGAGTAAAGGATTGATATAAAAAAGAAAATTGTAAAAAAATGGCTTTTCATAAAACAGAATTTCACACGAATTATTAAAGATATAAAATAAAAACATATATTTTTTTAAAATGCTAACATAAAATAATAATGTGCATATGTAATTTCTCTAATTAAAATGAAAATATCTGAAAGCCTTACCTATATTATTTTGATATTTATAAAAAAATGGATGTCATCCTTATCCGCTTATGGTAGATATCGGTTATCCATTTGGCTGGCAAGTTATATTTATCATTACACACCCACTCGTAAAGAGATCGCTTTTAATAATATAAAAAAAGCATTCCCAGAATGGAATAACGATAAAATCAATCACCATATTCAAATTACATATCAATTTTTCACCCATAATATGATTCAATTTTTTTCTGTACCTAAATCTTGGCATGGAATTGAAATTGAAATAATTGGTTCAAATATTTTAGATGAAGCTATGAAAAATAAAAAAGGTTGTATTTTAGTATCGGCACATTTTGGTGCTTGGGAATTATTCGTAAAATGGGTCGGGCAAACTGGTTACGATGCAATAGGTATAGCTCAACGCCAAAAAAATAAAGGAGCAAACCAATTTTTTAAAGAACAGCGAGAGTTATGCAATGTCGAGCATATTTTTCGTAAAGAATCTATTGATAAAATGGAATCAGTATTGAACTCAAATAAAATTTTAGGTCTAGTAAGCGATCAAGATGCTCGTAATCGAGGAATATTTGTAGATTTTTTTGGACATCCCGCATCCACCCATAAAGGAGCAGCGCTGTTCCACAAGAACACAAATGCACCTCTAGTTTTTGGAGTCTGTTTAAAGACGGGATATCAAAAATACCGCGTAGAAATCATTTCTATTAAGCCAAAAAGTAATAGTATAAAAGATATCACCCAAGCTTTCACATCAATTATTGAAGCAAAAGTTCGAGAATACCCTGAACAATATTTTTGGTTTCATCGTAGATGGAAAACTAAACAAATAATACAATAAATATTTATTATATTAAATAAAATGCTTAAAAAAAGCCAAGTCAATATCATTAAAGCTTGTGAGATCTTAAAGAATGGTGGATTAATAGTATATCCAACAGATACAATCTATGGTATAGGTTGTGATGCTAAAAATGATAAAGCGATAAAAAAAATTAATAATTTAAAAGGTAGAAAATCACCAATAAGTGTTTTAGCCCCTAATAAACACACAGCTATGCAATGGATTACAGTCGAAAAAATATATCATAAAATGATTTCCAAAAAATTAGGCAGTGCATCAACTATTATTGCCCCAGTAAAAAAGGGAATTGTATCAAAGTTAATTATGGGAGAAAAAAATTCCTTAGGCATTCGCATACCAAAAAATAATTTTTGTTATCAATTATCAAATAGTTATCCAAGCCCTATTACAACTACAAGTGTCAATCGTACAGGACAACCACCATTGACAAACCCCAATCAAATTCAAAATGAATTTGGTAATAAAATAGATTTAATTATCAATGCAGGAATTATTGAAGGAAAAAGTTCAAAAATATATTTATTTCATAAAAATAAATTAAAACAAATACGATGATTAGACTTTTATCTATCTTTTTATTTTTCTCTTATCTATTTGCGAAAAGCTACCCTTTTAAAGATGGAGAATCCCTCCATTACAAAGCACTATTCTCAGGTATTGAAGCTGGTAAAGGATTATTAGAAGTAATTGGTAAGGACATTGTCAATAATACATCAGTATTGCACGTCCGCTTTTCTGCAAAGACTCATGGATTTATAGACCATTTATATCCTATTAATGATGTTATTGATATTTGGTTAAATGAAAATTCATTACTTCCAATTAAAGTGAAAAAATATATTTCCCAAGGGAATTATAAAAAAGAAAGGGAAATCTATCTAAATCAAGAAAGTCAATATGCTATTATTAGAGGTGATACAATTTCTATTCCAGAAATAATACACTCTCCATATTCATTGTTATATTTTCTTCGAAATAAAGATTTAGAATCTTTAAATAATAAAAGATTATCAATTATTGATAACAAAAATCCTACTACAATAAAAATGCAAATTCAAAAAAATATAGATATAAATCTTGAGCTCGGTCAATTTAATTGCACCAAAGTATCCCCTGTAAATATTGATGAAAAAAAATTTAAAAATGAAAGCTCAATGTCTATCTGGTTTACAAATGATTCAAAAAATTATCCAGCGCAAATTGCAATTAAAATGAAATTTGGGACCTTAATTTTAAAATTATTTAAAATTATTAATTAAACAGTCGAATAATATCATTAAAAATTATTGTTACCATCAGTAACAATAAAAATGCCATCCCAACTTGTTGAACAATAATCCTTATTTTTAATGATAACGGCCTTCTAATTATCCCTTCGATTAAATGAATAAAAATATGGCCCCCGTCTAATCCAGGTATGGGTAATATATTTAAAAAAGCTAGGTTAACACTAATAAGTGCCATAAAAGTTAAAAATGGTATCCAACCGGCTTCGGCAGTCTCCCCCGCTAATTGCGCTATCATAATTGGACCACCAAGATCAGACATAGAAGCTGCACCACTTCCAAGCATTTTTAAGCTCATTATAATCATTCCAAAACTTGCGATAGTTCTAGATATCCCAATTTGAAATGCATTAATAATATTTATATCATGGTATATTATTTCAGGTACAATACCCATGACTCCTATTGTATCAATTAAACCGTCCGAAGGAACTGCTAATTTTGATGTAGTAATATTCATTTCAATTTCAATATTATCTCTTAAGATAATTAAGTCAATATTGGATTCAGGTAACGATTGAATATGCGTGGTAAGATCATCCCAAGTCTCAATATTATTACCATTAATTTTTGAAATACGATCACCTGGAAGAATACCAGCATTTAAAGCAGGCATATCTTTTTGTAAATCCGCAATAATTGGTTCATTATTAATTTCTGGCTTACCTTGCTGAAAAGCTAGCGCTGCAAATATAAAAAAAGCTAAAATTGTATTCATAATTACCCCTGCGCTGAGTACCCAAAGCTTAGCCCATAAGGGTTTAGACATAAATTCATCATCTTCATATTTTAATTCTGTATCCATATTTTCATCAATAATACCTGCCATTTTTACATAGCCACCTAAAGGTAAAAGTGCTAAAACATATTCAGTCCCTGATCCAGTTCGGTTGTTTTTATTTAAAAAATTTTCATAGACTGGCTGCCAAATAAATTTCCCATTAATACGTTTAAAAAAGAAAATGCGAATACTCCAACCATTATCTTCTGAGATAACAGAAAAAAAGCGCGGAGGAGCACCTACAGAAAATTTCTCAACACGAATACCAACAGAACGAGCAGCAATAAAATGTCCTAACTCATGGATAGTGATTAATACACCTAATACAAGAATAGTTGCCCAAATAATTGTCATAATAGTTAATAGTTAATAGTTAATAATTAATAGTTAGCCATCTTAATCAATAAGAGCTTACATGATTTTCTACCCAATCATCTAATGATTTCAAATCATCTAATGTTGGGTTTTCAACCCATTCATGATTATTCATTGACGATTCATTTATCAATGGAATATCTGTAAATCTAATCTCATTATTTAGAAAACGGGCAACAGCATAATCATTTGATAAATTTAGTACAGCACTTGCTGTACCATCTCGATCTAACGAATCGAATGCTAAACGCATACAGGGGAATCGCTTAAAATTTGGTTCTTCAAAAGTAAGGTCTTGACATGAAAAAAAATCTAATTTTTCCCATGGAGTATCTAAATGACGTGGATAAGTAAGTGCATATTGAATAGGGATTTTCATATCTGGTATACCTAACTGAGCTTTGATACTTGCATCTTTAAACTCTATCATGGAATGAATTATAGATTGTGGGTGAATAATAATATCTATGAATTCTGATGTAAAACCGAATAACCAGAATGCCTCAATAACTTCAAATCCTTTATTCATCATTGTAGCACTATCGATAGAAATTTTATTCCCCATATCCCAGTTTGGATGATTAAGCGCTTCTTGAACAGTAATATCAGAAAAAGTTTGTATATCTCGCCTTAAAAATGGCCCCCCACTTCCAGTAATAATTAAACGACGCACATCTTCAATATCTTCACCAACTAAACATTGCCATATCGCAGAATGTTCGCTATCAACTGGGAATAATTTTGCTTTTGAAATTTCCATAGCTGTTTTAATGATTTTACCAGCCATAACTAAACTTTCTTTATTAGATAATGCTACATCAATACCGGATTGAATAGCTCTTAAAGTTGGTTCCATACCGGATGCGCCTACTAATCCATTTAATAAAATATCAACATTATTCCTTTCTGAAAGTTCTAATAGACCATCTCTACCATTTAATATTTCTATGTTGTAGCAATCTAAGGCATTTTGTACTACAGATAAATAATTGTTATCAACTATACAAACAGCTTCAACATTGAAGGCTATTGCCTGCTCAATTAATAGACTAGCATTTTTATTACATGAAAGATAAACTACATCGATTTCATCTTTTAATTGAGATGCAATCTTTAATGTATTTACCCCTATCGAACCTGTAGAACCCAAAATAGAAATTCGTTTCACCATTAATATATCTCTTTTTGGACAAAAACAGTTATTATTGATTTTTTTGGATGAATTTTTGCTCCTATGCCAATATTAAATATTGAATAATAAGACAATGCATCAATCCCAAAATAATTGATTTGGCCTTCCATTTTTTGAGGTATAAATGATTCATTAATATATGCATATTGTTTAAAAAAATTAGATCCAAAACCAGCCCTATAGTGAATAGACTTCCATATAAAATATTTTCTGATATCTATTGTAATTGATGATAAACGAAAATGATTTAAGGCTTTTAAATCAACACGTTGTATAGCTGTTATCCAATTGAGAGAGTCCTTAGGTCCATAAGCATATTGTAAACCAGCACCTATCACTTGTGGTGAATCATTATTAGCGTTAAATCCAAATATTTTTATAGTCATTGCTAAATTATTTGTTACACTTATTCCTAAATCCAGGTTTGGATAATTCAAATATCCATCTTCTAATTTTGTCATTGTAGACGCAAATCCTGTCTGTAAAACAATTCTATTTTTACTATTCAACCTCATAATTGGCGATTCACTTAACCATAATGATGATAATTTTATGCGAGTTTTAGAGAAGCTTTCACAATTTTGACATTTATTTGAGTATAAATTAAAATCAAAATTCTGACAAAATATGATAGAAGGTATAGCAAATACTAAAAATATTTTTTTCATAAAATTTTAAATTATGCCACGCTCAGATGAACGAAGGAACTGTAAAATTTGATCCTTATATATACTAGGATTTATATCATTTTCAATTTTTAATAATGCATCACTACGATTTGATTTAGAACGAAAATATATTTGATAAATTTTTTTAATTAAGGATCTATCTTCAATAGAAAAGCCTTTACGCTTTAATCCAATATGATTAACCCCTTGAAATTTTAATGGATCTTCTGCGCATAAAATAAATGGTGGCACATCCTGTACTACTCTAAAGCCTCCTCCAATAAATGCATGAGCACCAATCTTAGTAAATTGATGTACTAATACACCACCACCCAATGATGCCCCATTATGAATTTCAACATGCCCCCCCAAGGTTGCCATATTTGCCAAAATCACATTATCACCAATTATACAATCATGTGCTATATGAACATATGCCATTAAAAGAACATCTGAACCAACTTGAGTTTTCCCTAAAGCTTTTGTACCGCTATTGATGGTAACATATTCCCTAATTATTGTTCTATCTCCAACTATCGTCTGTGTTAATTCTCCATCAAATTTTAAATCCTGGGGTATTTCACCAATAACACTTGAATGAAATATTTTACATGAATTCCCAATTGTCGTATTTTGACAAATTGTAACATTATTCCCAATTATAGTACCTTCGCCAATAACAACATTAGGATTTATTATTGAATAAGGCCCAATAGTAACATTCGGTCCTATTTTAACATTCTCATCAATAATCGCTGTTGAGTGAATAGATAGTGAAATTTTAACCGCCTAGTCTATCTACAATAGTAGCAGTTAAAAACGCTTCTACAACAACCTTCTCATCTACAATACATTGCCCCTTAAATTTACAAATATTGAGTTTTCTCTTTATCAAATTCATTTTAATCTTAAGTTGATCTCCAGGAACGATAGGCTTTCTAAATTTTGCTCCATCCACAGAAGAAAAAAACATATTTTTCGTTAATGGCTCTTCTACCTGACTAAGCATTAGAAATGCACCAGCTTGCGCCATACTTTCCAAAGACAGGACACCTGGCATAATTGGCTGCCCTGGAAAATGTCCTTGAAAAAATGGCTCATTAATTGTCACATTTTTTATCGCAATTAACGATTGACCCGGTTCTTCAACTTCTATTTTATCTATAAGAATAAATGGATAACGATGCGGTAAAATCTTTATAATATCATTTATATTAAAATATTTTTGTTGACTAAACTTATTCATTTATATCATTATTAAGTAGTTTTGAAATTTCTTTTGAATATTCATTTTTTAATTTTTTAACAAACTCTACATTGCTGGCATGGCCTGCTCGAGCTGCAGTGACATGACCTTTAATTGGGACACCCAATAAAGCTAAGTCTCCAATCAAATCTAAAGTTTTATGACGAACTGGCTCATTTTTAAATCGCAGAACTTTACCATTTAATATCCCGTTCGCCCCTTGAATGATAGTATGCTCTATACCAAATAAATCTTTAAGCCTTTCTATTTCAGTGCTATCTATGGGTTTATCTACAATTACAACTGCATTATCTAAAGCCCCTCCTTTAATGAGGCCTTGTTCTTTTAACATCTCTACCTCACTTAAAAAACAAAATGTTCTAGCAGGAGCAACTTCAAAAGCAAAATCTTCTTCCATATTATATATTGATTCATATTGTGTACCAAGAGATGGGAGAGGATATTCAACCATAAAAGTAATTCGAAAGTTATCAGAAGGGATCACATGTATATCTATATCTCTATATGGATTTGTATAATTCACGGCTCTAGTAATTTCTAAAACTCTTCTATCTTGCTCTTGGGTTTTTATTCCAGCTTTAAATAGACATTCTACAAAATCTTTTGCAGAGCCATCCATCACTGGTGGCTCTTTACTTGTCAACTCAATAAGTAAATTATCAATTCGTAAACCACTAACAGCAGCTAAAGCATGCTCTACAGTATGAATACGTACATTATTCTCTTCTATAGTAGTACCACGTGATATATCCACTACATGGTCTATATCTGCTTTAATCTCTGGACTTGATGATATATCAGATCGTACAAACCTAATCCCAAAGTTTTCTTCTGCTGGATGAAAGGTTATACTTGAATCCACACCAGTATGAAGACCAATACCCTGACATGATTGACTTGTTTTTATTGTCCTCTGTTTTCTTATCATATTATAATTTAATAATCTTATTTATTTTTTATCAATTGATCAAGCTTAGTTCTCATCCTTGCAAAATCAGTTAATAGTGCTTGCCTATTATTATGATCACGAATTTCACGAGCTGGAAAACCTGCATATACTTTTCCACCTTTTAGAGATTTAGTTATTCCTGATTTAGCTGCAAAAGAAGACCTCGGCCCAATTTTAACATGAGGCCCAATACCAACTTGTCCCCCAAATGAACAAAAATCTCCGACTTCAGAACTTCCTGCAATAGCAAATGCTCCTGCCATTAAACAACCCTTGCCAATTATAACATTATGAGCGATGTGAGCAAGATTATCAATCTTTGTCATTTCACCAATAGATGTGACTCCTATCGTAGCTCTGTCAATCGCACAATTAGCTCCAATTTCTACATTATCCCCAATAATGACTTTACCAACTTGGGGTATTTTTTCATGGTTATTATCATGAGTAACAAAACCAAAACCATCACTCCCAATTATTGTACCACTATGTATAGTTACATGATTACCAATATTAATACTATCATATATTGTTACATTTGCTTTGATATCTGTATTCATTCCAACAGTCGAATCAAAACCAATAACTGTATTTGCACCTATATTTGTATTATCACCAATGTGCACTCTCTCTTGTATAACTGCACCTGGACCTATTGATACATTTTGACCAATTTTTACACTAGTATCTACAATGGATGTTTCATGTATTTGAGGTATCGATATTTTTTTTTGATAAAACATAGACAACAACCTTGCCATTGCAAGTTGTGGATCATTTACTAGAACACCATCCCTTCCTTTTAAATATTTTGCATCACTGACGATAATTGCAGACGCTAAAGTATTATTTATATGAGTTTTATATTTTAAGTTACCTAAAAAAGTAATGGTCCCTGGCCTACTTTTATTTATTTCACTGATACCATCAATTACCAATCCAGAATCTCCTATTATTTTTCCATCTAAATAATCAGCTATTTCCTGAAGAGTCATCTGCAAAATATATTATTTTCCTGAACTTAAATTTCTTAATTCATGTAATACATCATCCGTCATATCAAATTTTGGTTTAAAATAGAGCAACCCAACAGAAGCATCAATTATATAATCATAGCCACCATCGATTGCAACTTTATCTACAGCTTTCTTTACCTTGCCAAGAATTTCATATTCAAGCTGAGCTTGCTTACGCATAAGTTCACCTTGTGGCCCAATTTTTTCTGCTTGATATGCGCCAATTTGTTGCTCCATTTGTTCAATCTCGCGACGAATACTTTCGCCTTTATCAAGCGCCATAAGTCGTTTTACTTCATAATCTTGTTTTAGACTATCCATTTTTAAAACCATTTGATCAAATTCAGTTTGAACTTTTCTATATTCAAGTTGAAGCTGTGATTCAGCTTCTTGAAATTCTTCATATTCTGTTCTGATTCTTTCTGATAAAATGTAACCAATTTTCAACTGCCCCAAAACAAAACTTGAAAATATAAAAAAAGTAATAACAATCAATTTACTATAAAAATTATTTCTCATAATCTCCTCATTGTCTTTTAAAATTGTTGCCCGAAAGTCAATGTTGTTTTCCAATCAGGTTTATGATCACCTGAGCTATCAATACGATCGAAACCATATGCTAAATCAAAGCCAAGCATACCAATCATCGGCATAAAAAACCGAACTCCTATACCAATTGATCGTTTTAAATCAAAAGAGCTACCCCTCTTAAGATTTAATTTTTCATTCAAATCAGTAGATGACCAAACATTTCCCATTTCTGCAAATACAAGTCCGTAAACTACTGGATTTTCTGCAAAAGGCACTCTGAATTCTGTGCCAAATTTTGCTAATGCTGTCCCTCCCAAAGGGCTACCATTTATTGCCAAGGGCCCAATTCTATTATCATCATATCCTCTAAGCGGATTCCCATAGGGGATACCATTCCCCCCCATTTTAAACCTTTCATCCCATGGAATAAATGATCCATCATCTCCCTTTGATGGCAATTCTTTAATAAAACCAATTTTCATTGAATTCATTAATACAAATTTCCAAAATGTAGGAGTGAACCATTCTAAATTCAATATATGTTTATGAAAATCTTCTTGCCCTCCAAGTATACCACCTGAAAGTGTAGACTTTAATGAAAAAGAAGAACCTGTTGTTGGGAATTCAGGATGATCCCTATTGTCCCTACGAATAGTTTGAGAAAAATTAATACCGTCTGAAATCTCAAGACCTCCGGCTAATGAATTCAACTCATCTTCTGTATAATCAGAATAAATTTTTCTTACAACTTGGAATGCCCATGTCCCTCTAAAATAATCATCTGGCCACTTGAAAATTCGGCCCCAAGTAATTGAACTTCCAGCAACAGTATAATCTATTGGCGCGGTATATAAAGATGACCCTCCTCTAAATTGATAAAATACAGAACCTCCAAGTAAATTCTTTGTATCATTCACCATTGGATCTGTAAAACTTAAACTTGCTGAGCGATATTTAGATGGTGATGATGAACCATATATATTATAATTAGTACCAATATTTATACTAAGATTTAGACTTTGTCCTCGGCCGCGAAAATTAGGTAATGCAACGCCTCCGCCTCCTGTCATACCATAAGCTTGAGTAAAACCCATATTCGCATTTGCTTGACCTGCAGGTTTTTCTTCCACTTGAATTTCTAAATCCACTTTATTATCAGAGACTGGTATAACATCTGGCACAACATTAGCAAAAAAATTAAGCATCATTACTTCACGGTGACTTCTCATTAATCTTTCTCTATTAAAAACATCTCCTGGAAAAACTCTTAATTGTCGACGTATGACATTTTCTCTAGTTCGAGTATTACCAACGATTGCAATATGATTAATATATACTTTATGGTTTTCAGTAATAATAAAATGAACGTCTAAAGAATCATTCCCAACAGGTTTTATCTCGGGATCAATACGACTATAAATATATCCACGATCCATATATAAACCTTGAGCTCTATTAAAAACTGCAATATTAAATTCTTCTTCATTATATATATCACCGGATGTTATGCCTAATGATTGATTTAATATATATTCATCAAACAATGACATACCTTCCCAGCTAATATTCCGATATTTATATTGAGGGCCCTCCTCAATCTGAAGAACAAAATCTATTTTTTTCTTAGCTTCATTCAATACCAATGAATCACTAATAATCCTAAAGTCTCTATAACCTTTATTTCTATAAAATTGAGATATAAGATTTAAATCATCATTATATTTTTTTTCATCGTATGCAGATCGCCAAAAAAGATACCATCTTTGTTGCTTAGTTTCTTTCATCTTCCATCTTAGTCGTAAATCAGAAAATGCATTATTACCATCAAAAATAATTTTTCCAATTTTAACTTTATTATTTTCTTTAATATTATATACAATATCACGTATTAAGCCTTCTGCTTTTCCTTCAAAAAGTTTGGATTTATCTTTAGGGATTTTAAATTCAGTATTTACATCAACATTTAAAAACCCTTTTTCTATATATAATGCCTTAATTTTCTCTGCAGTTTCATGAGGAGTATTTGGTTTAATACGCTGGCCTGCTGATAATAATAATTCTTCTTTAAACTTTTTGTCTTTTATCTTTTTATTCCCATTAAAATATAATGACCCTAATATAAAATTTTCTTCAACTACAATAGTCAGAGATACCCCATCAGAATTTTCATCATCAAGAATAATTTGTATATCTTGAAATAATCCTAGTTGCCATAGCCGCTTAACAGCACGAGGAAACTCAGAAGGAGAGATATTATGACCTTCCCTTAATCCTGCAGTAAAGATAATTGTGTTTTCAGATGTCATTATATTGCCTTCAACATTAATATCAGAAATATAAATATCTTTTTGAGCAACTTGGCCTATAATAAGAGATGTAAAATATATTATGTATAATACTTTTTTCATTTTTAGTTTTTTAATTGTTCACTCACTTTACCAAATCTTCTTTCTCTATTCTGAAATTCAATTATAGCCTCCATAAGTTCTTTTTCTCTAAACGAAGGCCAATAAGTTTCTGTCATCAAGATTTCAGTATAAGCACTCTGCCATAATAAAAAATTACTTAATCTACATTCACCACTAGTACGAATTAAAAGGTCTGGGTCAGGCATCATAGAAGTTGAAAGCGATTCAGAGAAAATAGCTTCATTTATATCATCAATTTTTATTTTTTTTTTCTGAACCTTTTCAGCAATAAACTGAACTGCATTTATCATCTCTTGTCTGCTGCCATAATTCAATGCAAGACAAAGATTTAATCCCGTATTATTTTTTGTTTTCTCAATACCGTTAAATATCCCCTTTTTTGTGGAACTTGGTAACATCTCTATATCTCCGATTGTAGTAAATCTTACATTGTTTTTATGTAATTCCATCACCTCAACTTTAATTGTAGTTAATAATAAAAACATCAAAGCACTAACTTCATCTTCTGGCCTTTTCCAATTTTCAGTAGAAAATGTGTATAATGTAAGATATTTGATCCCAATTTCACCACAAACTCTGGTAATTTCTCTAACAGAATTAATCCCCTCTCTATGACCGGCAATCCTAGGTAAAGAGCGTTCTTTTGCCCATCTCCCATTCCCATCCATAATTATTGCTATATGTTGAGGGACATCACTTTTTAAAACCTGATTGCGTAAAGATAATGACATTTATTTAAGAAAAATTTGAAACAATTTTATTTCATGAATATCAATGATAAAACTTACGAGGACAGCATATAGTACCATAAAAATTATTTATCATTTTTAAAATTCGGAATTTGAGATATTAGTTTTTCAGAAATTTTATTATATATCTCCCCTGCATATGAATCTGGCTGATCCCATGCAATAGGCAACCCTGAATCTGTTGATGACATAATATCAGATATAATTGGGATCTTACCTAAAAGAGGGACACCAAGCCTTTCACTTTCTTTAAGTCCTCCTCCGGATTTGAATAAATCTAAGGTTAAATTGAATTGTCCACCTTGCCCCAATTCTATATTTTGATTATTTATATTAATAGATGATGCATCTCCTGTTACACTACCTTCTAGAACAAAACCCGATAAATTTTCGATTACACCTAAAACAGGGGTGTTTACTTTTAAAAACATATCTGCACCCTTTTGAACATCTGATAAAGCAATATCTTGAGGAGTTGTTATGATAACCGCACCTGACATTTTTAGTTTTTGAGTTAACGTAAGTTGTATATCGCCAGTCCCTGGGGGTAAATCTAAAATCATTACATCTAACTCACCCCATTCAACATCACGAAAAAATTGCTCAGTCATCCTAGAGACCAAAGGCCCACGCCAAATCACGGGTGTATCATTACCGCTGATAAACCCAAAACTCATAACTTCTAAACCAAACTTTTTGAGTGGAACTAATTTTTTATTTTGAGTCATTTTTGGCTGTTCATTAATCCCTAAAACAATAGGGAGGGATGGACCATAAATATCAAGATCCAGTAGACCAACATTGAATCCTTTATTTGATATTGCACAGGCTAAATTTGCAGCAATAGTTGATTTGCCTACACCCCCTTTACCACTAGCAACAGCAATAATATGTTTTACATTACTAAGGATGTCCCCTGTTGGTGATTGAGGCGCAACTATTTTTTGCGGTGTTTCATTTATAATTTCTACATCTACTGTTTTGAATTGCTCAGATAATACATCATTTATTTCAGCAATTATTAATTGTTTTTTTTCATCATTTTGTGATGAAATATTAAGCTGTATATTGACCGAATCATTTTCAACAGTCACATCTTTCACCATACCAAAAGAAACAATATCTCTTGAAAATCCAGGGTATTTAATTGATTTTAATTGATTAATTATTTTTTCTTTTTTCATAATAATAAGTTCAAAAAAAACGGCTATCATATGATAGCCGTTTTTTTATTAAATTTCTAAAATAATATTTTAACCAGTGTAATCCCGACCAAACCATTCATAATTAATTTTAATATACTTACTCCATTCATCTGGGACTTCACTTTCCTCAAATATAGCTTCAACTGGGCATTCAGGCTCACAGGCACCACAATCAATACACTCTTCTGGATCTATATACAACGAATCCTCATCCTTTGGGACAAAATCATCCGCTTTAGCTTCTTCACCTGCACCAGTTTTATCATAAGGCCCGTGAATACAATCTACCGGACACACCTCTACACAAGCTGTATCACACGTACCCACACATGGTTCACATATAATATAAGTCATTCTCGTACTCCTTTTACGCTAATATTAATATTGTTGTTCCAAAACAATATAAAACTTACAATTATTAATATGTTCACAAAATAATTTTGTAAGCAAACAATTTATAATATCTCACAGTCCCTTTAATAAAAAATCAATTAATTTACTATAGTGAATTATTTAGTTTTAGACTCTGGTACATCTTCAACAAAAGCTTTCTTATTTAATCGGAATGGAAAAATTATTTATTCAAATAAAATCAAACATCAATTAAATAGACCAAGAAAATTTTATGTTGAATGTGATGCAAATATCATTCTTACCGCTTGCAAAAATTTATTTTACGATATGTTGAACTTTTCTGGAGATACACCCATTATAAATGCAGGACTAGCGGTGCAACGTTCGACATTTTTATTTTGGGAAAAAAAATCATGTAAACCAATATCCCCTGCATTAAGTTGGCAAGATAGTAGAGCACAATCTATTATTAATATTTTTTCCCAGCATGCTGATACATTATGGTATAAAACAGGTACACCTTTGAGTGCGCATTTTGGTGGGCCCAAATTTTTTCATATGGCTGATCACAACAAAGAATTAAAAGATGCAATAAATAGTAATGAAGTATATTTTGGCCCATTAAGTGCTTTTCTATCTCAAGCAATAACTGGAACCCCAGGTGTTGATGAATCAATAGCTTGCCGATCCTTATTATATAATATTCATAAAAGGACCTGGTCTAAATTTGCTTTAAATCTTTTTGGAGTTAATAAAAAATGTCTACCACCAATTACTCCTGTGTATTATAAATATGGCAATTTTTTCGATACAGATATCACTCTTAATATTGTAATTGGAGATCAACAAAGTGCTCTTATTGGCCAAGGTGGATTGATTCCAAATACTATTGCTGGCAATCTTGGTACATCTGGCAGTTTACAATTTAATGCTGGTAATAATCCTATTATTATCCCAGGACTTATTTCTAGTTTATTATATTCTAATAATAAAAGTAAATATTATATGGTTGAGGGAACAATCAATGCTTGCAATTCAATCTTTTACCATTTAGAAACAAAATTAAATATTCCACATAATAAAATGCTTTGGGATCAAAGAGTTTCTCAAGTTAAAACGAATGGGATTTTTATACCTGGATTTAGTGGCCTTGCAGCACCTTATTGGATATCAGGTTTTAATGATGTATATATTGATTTAGAAAACACTTCTAAAGATGAAATTATTAGAGCCGGTATGGAGTCAATTGCTTTTCTAATCAACGATATTTATAGATGTCTAATCCTAGCTATTGACCAAAAACCTAAGATAATTTATTTTTCTGGGGGTGCCGCACGCCATCCATTGCTACAATTTATTTCTGATATTATAGATATCCCTATAGGTTATTCTTCAATGAAAGATAGAACTGCATATGGAGTTTATATACTGCTAAACCCAAAGCATAAATTCAATAAATTAAAAAATGCTAATTATATCTTTGAACCTAACCCTGATAAATTTACACATCAAAAAAAACAAAAATGGGCTGATGCAATATCTAGTCTATTGGGGTAATATTTTTTTATAATATATTCAAATTTTATTTTGCTAGAGCACCCATAGGATCCCATGGCTCTAATGGTACAGCCCGACTTTCATTATACAACTTTACAAATTTTCTTGATAAATATGATTTATGTACAACCACTTCATAATTATACTCTTCAAACCATTTATTTGACATTATATGGTATCCTTTATCGCCTCCTTTATTTCCCCAGCTATTCTCTACACGCCACTTCTTTACACTACCCTGACTATCTAAATCTACCCCCGTAAATAACATTGCATGTGTCATCTGGCTATCACCATACTCTAAACGCATTGCTTTATCCAAAGAAAATTTGGTGCCATAAAAACTATCAAAATCAAATAAATCCATATCCATAATTCCAATATCACGATGAAAATATTTACCTACATCACAACCAAACCAAACCGGGTCATCATTCTTAATGGAATTTATTGTCGCATTTTTTATCACATCTATTTCAACATTTAAATATCGAATTGGTTTCCCTTCAATTACATTGCCTAAAAATTTAACTGTATATACAGTGTCAAATTTTTTATCAGACATTGGACAATGAATAAGACAAATATAATCATCTAATTTTAAGTTAATATGCTCTTGATAAAATGAATTTGGCGTTAAATCTGTAAAGCGGATGAATTCTTTTTTTCTATTCCTTGTTTGCCAATTAAAAGAATTAGGAGGCGTCCCTAAATGAATTGTAAGCATCTTAAAAATTTCTTTTAACTGACTATTTTTTAATAATTTTAAATCATTATTACTAGCACCGTCTAATTTTGATAGTCTAATTATTCGCGCATATTCTCTTAACTTTCTAGTTATCATACGATTCATTCTCATTGATTTTGATGATGAAAAAGTTTCTGGCATTTCAGATTGAGGCACAACACCATATTTATTTACTAAATTAACCCACATATCCCATTGGCCACCATCTTGTATAGGATTTTTCAATAAATGCATCATCAGTCTAGAATTCCATGGTTCTTCAGTAGTTTTAATAATTGATTCTAAGAAGAAGTTTGATTTTTCAAGTTTGTCCCAAAACATAAAGTAACTTTGAGAAAACTGAAAATCTTTCAATTGATATTTTCTACCTAAATAAATTCTAAATAAATTTAATCCAGCAAAGCCCCAACACCTGCCACTAGATTTTTGGTTAGTAGCTGGCATCTCTCCACTAACAACATTAGAAAATGAATGATCTATTTTTCTATAATGATCCCAGTCCATTGCAAGCTCAATCAAATCATTACGCAAAGAAGCATTACGAGCTAATTTGGCTTTTTCATTTTCTTTAATCTCATCATAAAAGGATTGAATAATTTTACAATCTATTCCATTTTTCATTTTCATATCTCTCTTCTATTTATTTATTATTTAATACATACTCATAATACCTAACATAATCAAAATAAAATATGGTATTAGATCTGCCGCACCAATATAATCTTTAGCAATTCTTTGGCCAAAAAATAAAGCTATTATTGTAATTGCTAACCATACAAAACCATAAAATATCCACAGTGTTGTTCTGTATGCAAAAGCATAATAAATACCATAAACCAACAATAAAGCTCCAATTAATTCTAATATAGTTAATACTGTTAATAATATATTAGAAATCATTTTAAATGGAGATTTTACAAAATGATTTTTAAAAAAATCTTCATTCCCTTTACGATCAATTATTTTATCTAACCCTGATTGTAAAAATGTTATCATTAATATAGTCGCAATTAATATCTGACATAATACAAGAGGGTCTTTAAAAGGGATACCGAGTAACTCTATGCGATCACCATATCGTTCTGCTACTGACTCTGCTTGAACCATTACAGAAAGTCCGATAAAAACATATATTTTAAAAAAATTAAACATAATTACCTCATGCTTTTTTCAATTTAGATATTTTTCTATATACATAATCTCTCATTTCTTCTATACTCATTTTTTCATAATCTTCTTTCATAATTGGTGATCCAAAACGAGTGATTAATTTACCTGGTCTAAGGCGCCAATCGGTTTTTTTCTTAGCTTTGTAAGAGCCTATTAAGGCTATCGGAACTATTGTAGCCCCCGTATTTTTGGCTAAATGAAAAGGGCCTTTTTTAAATGGATTCAAATTCCCATTTAATGATCTTGTCCCTTCTGGAGCGATTATTAGAGAAATCCTATTTTTTAATTTTTCTTCTGCTATACTTAAACTATTAATAGCTTGCCCCAACTCACTACGAACAATAGGTATAATTCCATATCTACGCATTAAAAAACCCCAAATTGGATACTTAAACTGCTCAATAGCCGCTACAGCTGTTAAATAATGTGGTACAAATGCCGCTATCATAAATTGATCAAACATAGATGCATGATTAAACATGTAAATATATGGCTGTCCATTACTATCGGGAATATTATTTTCTTTTGTTAACCAAAGTCCAGCTATAAAACAATATAACCAGCAAATAGGTCGAACTACATAATGGAGGTTCTTTTTTGGTATAATTACGAGTAGAAAAAAAAACATAATCATTGTGATCCCAAGAAAGACAAACCATATTGGCCAAATAATTAAAGATACAATTAATTTAAACATCCCAACCTTGTCTATTTAATAGTTTAAAAACCTTATGATTAGCTTTAGGAAATGGATATTTATCAATCTCATCTATTGAGATCCATTTTGAATCATTAAGTTTTTTAATAACATTTTTATTTTCCTTACAATGAAAAACATGAAAAATGATTGAAAAGTGACTATAGCTGTGTTTAATTGCACCAACTTTTTTAATTATTTTAGGACGAATACCGCACTCTTCTTCAAATTCGCGTTTTAAGGCTTCTTTTAAAGATTCGTTATTATTGACTTTACCACCAGGAAATTCCCACAACCCCATAAGCATTTTGGAGTTTTTACGTTTTTGAATAAAAAACTTTTGGTTTCGCCATAAAATACCGGCCACAATTGTATAAGTTGGGTTTATTCCTCTTTTTAATGCTATAGGGAATCTTTCAGGTTCTCCATTCAAAAAAGCTTTACAAATTTTTGTCATCGGGCATTCATGACATTTGGGATTTTTTGGCTTACAAATCAAAGAACCCAGTTCCATTAAACTTTGATTAAAATCGCCAGGAGAAGATTCTGGGATATAAGTCTCTAACCAATTTTTTATACGTTTTTTATTATGATTAGAAAGATTTCTAATACCTAATAACCTACTTACCACTCGTTTAATATTACCATCAATTACAATAAGTTTTTTATTAAAAGCGATAGACAATACAGCGCCTGCAGTATAATCACCGACACCTGGTAAAGAACGAAAATCATTCCAGCCATCAGGTATTTTACCGTTATAATTAAACATAATTATCTTTGAGGCTTTATGAAAATTAATGCAACGATTATAATATCCTAGGCCTTCCCATAATTTTAATAAATTATCAATATCTGCATTTGCTACCGATTTTAAAGTAGGATATTTTTTAATCCATCGTTTATAATAGGGAATAACAGTCTGCATTTGAGTTTGTTGTAACATTACCTCAGATAACCATATTTTATATGGATTATTACTACTCCTAAAAGGCAAATGGCGTTTCGATTTATCATACCATATAAGAAGAAAAGAAATGGCTTTTTTATTTGTATTATACAACTTATTTTAAAGTAAGTTTTGCCAAGATCCAATTCAATGATGCTATATTTTCCTTCATCTCATTTTGATCTAGCAAATCTATTCGATTTTCAATAATGTCCCCAAGCTTATCAAATTGAGACTCTAAATCTGCTTGTATTTTATTGCCATTTGTAGTTAAAAATACTTTGATAACCCGTTTATCATATTTATCTCTTTCCCTTCTAATCCAATCTTTTTTTTCCAAACCTGTAATCATTCTAGTGGCAGTACTGTTATCTACACCTAATTTTTTTGATAGAGCACTCATTTCAATACCGTCAGACGGAATAATAATTAATGCGAGGATTTGCGGGAAAGATGCATCATAAATACTTACATTATTTCGATAAATACTTTGCAAACCGATAAAAACAGATAAAAGTAATTCCCCAAAATTCATATTTGTATATTACAAATATAAATTTTAAAAATCACAGTAATTTATTTATATAATTAAGGTAATGACCTTAACCTTTTTGCATGAGAAATAAAAATTTCTTTTGAGAGATTATTTGTTCTAATATTACCTAAATGTCCAATGATCTGCCAATGATCTAAAATAAATGGCCCGAAACTATACCATACCCCTGGTGAAAAATCCTTTATTTTATCGTCATATTTTATAATCTTATCAGATTTATTCACACCAGTAGTTGGCCCAAACATTGATCTTGTATTGACTATCCCATCATTGGGAAACCATGTTGAATCAGTAGATGTCCCATCTAACCAATATCCATATTTAGAACCTAATATTTTAGACCTTGTTTTTGTTAATATAGACGCTGCAGGTATCGGAACATGAATAGGTGAAAAATCACTCTTTTCCGTTGTTTTAGCGCTAAAAGAAAAATAATATATATTTGGGTCTGTTTTCAAATAACCATTTAGTTCTTTTGCCCCCTCTAGGCTTAAATCCCATGATGATATATTTTTTGTTTTCCATGCTTTATGATTTTTTAACCTCTCCAAATAATCTAACCAACTTTCATTCCATTTCCTATTAAAGCCCCACTGCTCTAAATCAAAATTATAAAACTGTGTTCCTACAACACCTCCGATCCCTATAAAATATTGAATAAATGGGAGTGTCTTATTAACTACGTCCACCAAAGTTGTTCCATCATGAGGTGTCACAATAGATGTTATACTTTTTACCCAATTTTTATTTTCTTTACCTAATAATTGTGAATTTTCTAAAATATGGTTTTCATCATCTTGAAATTGTACATTTATTAATAGATACTGAAGCATCCGAGCAGTTTGACCACCCATACTATGCCCAATTATATGAACGGGGTATTCTGAACTCCAGTTAGGATATAAGCCAGGATAGATTTTCCCCGGTGGTTTTTGAATAATATTATATTTTTTTGCATGTGATTTACCATAATCTACCTGCCCT
>MDTE01102033.1_pt1 | contig 32084 bp, 31 predicted proteins | sample 811231 | NCBI WGS metagenome assembly MDTE01 (sample SAMN05326651, study PRJNA326480) | marine metagenome | isolation source: seawater | place: Indian Ocean: Red Sea | collected 2010 | reverse complement strand
GTGCCCTTGCCCTGGATCAGCCTCGGATCCTCGCGACGCTTGACGCGGGTCCCGACCAGCTTCGGCAGTACTGGTGATGCTGCCATCGGTTACTCCTTGGTCCCGGCCGCGTGCTGCACGGCGTTGACGATGTGCTGATATCCGGTGCAGCGGCAGAGGTTCCCGTCGAGCCCGTGGCGAATCTCTTCTTCGCTGGGCGACGGGTTGTCCTGCAGCAGGTTCGTCGCCGACATGATCATCCCGGGCGTGCAATAGCCGCACTGCAGTCCGTGCTCTTCCCAGAACCCGTTCTGCAACGGATGCAGCTCGTCGCCGTCGGCGAGGCCTTCGATCGTGGTCACCTCGGAGCCATCCGCCTGGACGGCGAAGACGGTGCACGACTTGGCGCTCCGGCCATCGATGAGCACGGTGCAAGCCCCGCACTGGCTGGTATCGCAGCCCACGTGGGTGCCGGTGAGATTGAGCTGTTCCCGCAGGAAGTGCACGAGCAGCATGCGCGGCTCGACTTCGGCCGCACGGGTCTTGCCATTGACGGTAATTGTGACCTTGGCCATCTCTGTCCTCTCGCGAGTGGGATCGTAAGACTATCCAGAACCGCCAGCCGGAACAAGGGCGAAGCAGGGAACTCCAACCACCGAGAATCCGCCTCTACCCCTTGACAGCTTAGGAGAGCACGATGATGCGCTGGATACGTGTCCGACTGTGGCTACGGAGCCTGCTGGATCGGCGGCGATTCGACCATGAGCTCGAGGACGAGCTGCGCTTCCACCTGGAGGCTCGGACCGGGTGAGGGACATCCGTCGCGGAGTGTGGTTGGAGCAACTCGGGCAGGACATGCGATATCCGAGCCGCCTGGTCCGCCGCTATCCGGGGTTCTCGGCGGTGGCGGTGATGTCGCTCGCGCTGGTGGGACTCTACGCGCTCATCTCGTGTTCGGTGGCCCGCCGCACGTCAGAGCTCGGTCTGCGGATGGCCCTCGGAGCCGACCGCCGGGATCTGCTCACGATGGTGCTCGGCCAGGGCGCGGGACTGGCCGGAGCCGGCGTGCTGGTGGGTGGAGTCGTCAGCATGCTGCTGCCGGTCCTGACCGCCTCGGTGGTCGGGCTTGGCGACACCCCGATCGGATGGCTGCTTGCGGTGCCGGTGCTCCTGGCGGCGGCCGCGCTCGCCGCCACGTTCGTGCCGGCCTGCAGGGCCGCGCGTACCGACCCCACAGTCGCGCTACGGACGGAATGAGCGACGAGCACGGCCAGCGAGCCGGGGCACGGCGTGCCGAGGTCACCGCCGGCTGCATCAACACGTACCTTGCGGTTCCGCCCGTAATGCTAGGCTTCCGTGATGCCGGTTCACGTCCTCCAGAACACCGCCGCACGCAGCGAGGACTATCCGCTGGACGAGCCGCTGCTGCGAGCGCTGTGGCAGATGGAAGACGGGCACTTCTGGCACAGGGCGCGCAACCGCTGGATTCTCCGGAAGCTGGCCGAGCGGGGCATGCCTGCCGGAGGGGCATTTCTGGAAATCGGATGCGGTTCGGGCGCCGTGACCCGGGCGCTCCACCGAGCGGGATACTCCCTCACCGGCGTCGATCCGTCCGCGGTCCAGATCCGGAAGGCAGCGGAGCGTTGTCCGACCGTCGATTTCGTCGTGGCGGATGTCGCGGGGCTCGACCCCTCGGCGCATGGGCCGTTCCTAGGAATCGGGTTCTTCGACGTCCTGGAGCACCTCGACGAGCCGGGCGCATTGGTGAGGTCGAGCCTCAACCTGGCAGCCCAGAATGCCGTCGTCATCGCCACGGTTCCGGCTCGTTGTTCGCTGGCTACCGTCATCGACGACCTGTCCGGACACAAGCGCAGGTACGAGCCTGGCGAGCTTGGCGCGCTCTTTCAGTCGTGTGGCCTGGATTCGATTCAGGAGCAGGGCATCTTCCGGCTGACCGAACCACTCCAGCGGTGGTCCCGGCGAAGACTGGCCGGCCACAGCCACGAGGCACTCTCGCCAGACGCCGCGCAGCGGATACTGCGGCACAACTTTCGAGTCCCTCCCTGGCCGGTCAACGCCGCGATGGACCTCCTGTGCCAACTCGAGGAGCGCATGGACGCTCGAACGGAATCGGGAGCAAGCCTGCTCGTGAGCGGGGTTTGGCGGGGTTCAGCCGGCTGAGGGGGAACGACCGGGACCGTCTTCGGAAGGTCCGGCCGAGGGGTCATCGAAGGTCGTCGGCCCGAGCGCCCCGCGAGTCTCGCGCACGAGAAACTGTGGCTTCCGATTGAAGTTGAGGTGGAGCCGGCCGAGATACTCGCCGATGGTACCGAGGGCCAGCAGTTGCAGACCGCCTAGCACGAACACCGCGGTGATGGTCGACGCGAACCCGGGCACCGTGATCCCTCCCAGCAGATAGAGCGTCACGATCACCGCCCCACCGGCCAACCCGGCCACCGCCGCCAAGACACCGACCAGGCTGGCGATCTGGAGCGGGACGAGCGAGAAGTTCGTCACCAGGTTCATGGCCAGCGCGAGCAACGTCGCGAACCCGTACCCCGACCGCCCCACGCTCCGCGGGTCGTGGCCGACCTCGGTCGCGCCGATCCGGGTCGTCGACCAGGCGAGCAGACCGTCGATGAAGGTGTAGTTGAGGTCGTAGCTGATGATGGACCGAACCGCCTGGCGCCGGATGGAACGGAACGCGCTGAAGCTGACCCCTACGCTGAACAACCGCCGGAACACGGCGTTGAGCACCCTGGAACCGAGATTCCGAAACGTCGAGTGCGCCTTCCGCTCGTACGTGCCGTAGACGACATCGAGGCCGGTCGTCTCCAGATGCGCCAGCAACCGTGGCAGGTCCTCGGGGCGATGTTGCAGGTCGTCGTCCATCGTGACCACCACCTGCCCCCGAGCCGCTCGCAGCCCGCACATCGTCGCGTTGTGCTGACCGAAGTTGCGCATCAGCCGGATGGCCACGAGGCGGTCGCCATACGCGTGACAGAGCTGCTCGAGCACCCCCCAGACGCCGTCCGGGCTGTCATCGTCGACGCAGACGACCTCGAACGTCCAGCCCCCTGAGCTCAGCACCTGGACGATACGCTCGACCAGCGGCCGGAGCGTCGCCTCGGACCCATACACCGGAATCACCACCGAGACGTCCACGGTCGAGAGCTCCGGGGACGCGTCTGGGATCGTGGTCATCATGGCGCAAGAAAGTGGTAATGACTGCCCTGATCGGCAACGCCGTATCCCGCAGCCTCGTACAGCCGGCAGGCCGCTTCATTCTCAGCCTGTGTCCACACGTCGACCCGCCCGGCGCCCGTGTGCGCGAGCCGCCGATGGGTCTCGCGCAAGATGGCGGACCCGAGGCGTCTCCCCTGTGCCTGCGGACTCGTAGCCACCAGCCCGATCGTGGCAGTGGCGTCCCGCAGGCGATAGGTCACCAGCGACCGGACCTGTCCGTCCTCATCCCGCAGCACGAGGACGTCATCGGCCAGTTCGCCAGACAGCGACCGCTCGAGCCAGCGCTCATACATCGCCTCGAAACGACCAGCGGGCAACCGCGTGTCCAAGCGAAACCGGGACCGCTGGCCGGCCAGCACCGCCAGATCGAGCACTACAGGGTCCGGCCTCCCGCCGGCGAGCGAGCCACACCGATGGTCAGCCGGCCACTCGGCGTCTGCTGCGGTGAGCGGGCGACGATACCGTCGCGCCCCCACGATGCGCCGCCCACCGAACCGGGACAGGATCAGTGAGTCAGGGACAAAGCGGTCTGGAGACAACCAGTACACCAAACGCAGCCCCTGTTTCCCGGCCGATTCCAGCGCCGAGGCCAACGCCTCAGGTGTCTCCGGATTCGTGACAATACGGCCGACGGGCATGCCGAAGTGACCGGAGTCCCAGTCGAGCACGGATACCACCGAGTCGGTCATGACGTCAGATGATGTTGCACCCGCTCGATCACGAAGTCCTGATCCGACTCGCTGAGGTCGTAAAACAGTGGCAGCCGCAACAGTCGTCCACTGACGTCATCCGTCACCGGAAGTGCCGTCGACCCGGCTCCGAGCGTCCGCCCCATCGGCGAGCTGTGCAATGGAACGTAGTGAAAGACCGCCAGGATGCCGTCGGCGTGGAGCGCTCGCATCAGCCGGTCGCGGCCGGCCATATCGGGCAACAGGATGTGGAACAGGTGATGATTGCTCTCACAGTCCTCGGGCACGTGTGGCAACCTGAGGCGCTCCTGCCCTGCGAGCGAGCGGAGCCCGCGTCGATAGCGTTCATGGATCGACGCGCGCCGCGCGGTGATCCGGTCCATCTGCTCGAGCTGGCTCCACAGAAAGGCACAGTTCAACTCGCTCGCGACGTAGCTCGAGCCGATATCCACCCATGAGTACTTGTCGACCTGACCCCGGTCGAACTGCTGGCGGTTGGTACCCTTGTCCCGCACGATCTCGGCGCGGTCGATGAGCCGCTCGTCATTGACGCAGAGGGCGCCGCCTTCGCCGCAGATGAAGTTCTTGGTCTCGTGGAAACTGAAGGTGCCCAGCGCGCCCACCCCCCCGAGCGCGCGTCCCCGGTAGCGGGCATTCACCGCCTGCGCGGCATCTTCGACGACCGTCAGCCCGTGCCGGTCAGCGATCTCGATGATCGCGTCCATCTCACACCCGATGCCACCATAGTGCACCGGCACGATCGCTCTGGTCCGCTTGGTCACCGCGGCGTCGATCTCCGTCTCGTCGAGGTTGAGGGTGTCGTCTCTGATATCGACGAAGACCGGCCGCCCTCCCGCCCGTACGAACGCGCTGGCGGTCGACACGAACGTGAACGACGGCATGATGACCTCGTCACCAGGCTGCAGGTCCAGCAGCATCGCCGCCATCTCGAGGGCCGCGGTGCAGGAGGAGGTCATCAAGATCCGGGGAATGCCGAAGCGTTCCTCCAGGCGCGACTCGCACCGCCGGGTGAAGGCGCCCACCCCGGCAAGTTGTCCGCTGCGGACCGCCTCGGCAATGTTGGCCAGCTCGTCGCCGACCACGAACGGCCGGTTGAAGGGGACTCGGGTGGACACGCGACGCCAGTATAGCGTGGGCGGATCACGGCTTTTTGGTCTCCTGGCGCCCTTGACCAATGCCCAGGACTCCTCGACACTCAGGCATGCGTTGGCCCGCGATTGACTCCCTGCGACGTCCAGGGCCGGCGATCCCTCTGCTCTGGTCGCTGGTGTTTACCGGCGGGCTCGCCGTCGCATTCGCGCCACAAGGGTGGCCGCGAGTGGACATGTACTCGCTCTTCGCCGGCGCAGCCTCGAACGACTGGCTAGAGACGCTCGCTGATGCCTTCACGCGAGGCCGGGAGTACAGACCGCTCCAGGTCATGCTGACCAAGCTGCTGTATGAGCTGGGTGGACTGACCCTGTGGTTCTACAAGTCGCTGGTCCTGGTCCAGTTCGCGGGCATCCTGGCGATCCTGGTGTGGCTACTTCGGCCGACCGACTGGCCGCGGACCATCTCCGTGCTCCTGGCGTTGTGCTGCGTGTCGGCTCTGCCCAGCTCCCAGATCCTGCTCGCGCTGTTCCCGGCGAACGTCTACTCGCTGGCGACGCTGACGGTGCTGGGAAACGCGGCGCTGGCGCTGCACCCGCCGCTGCGGGCCCACGACTGGGTGTTCTTCCCGCTGACGCTCCTTGGCCTCCTGCTCCTGGAACTGGGTGCGCTCACGCCGATACTGCTGACGACGCTCTGGCTCACACGTGCGCCGGGTATCGGTCGACGCGGCGTCGCCGCGACCTGGGTGGCGGTAGCGGCCTACGCAGGAGTTCGCCTCTCACTGGGCAATTCCGCCGACGGCCTGGAGTATGTCGAGACCGGACTGGGCTTTGCCGACGCCTCCCGGGCGGAGCTGGGCGAACTGTTCGTCCACGCGCCCTATGTGTTGGCCGTCTACAACGTCGTCGCCTCCGCGTTGAGCGTCCTGTTCTCGGAGCCTCGCGCCGGCAAGTTCAAGTTCGTCGAGTCGCTGTTGCTGGGCAACACACCAACGTGGCTCTGGTTCCATGTGCTTTCGTCCGCGTTCACGACCGCGGTGATCGCGACGATCGTGGCGACCCGCCGGCGGTGGTCGTCCCGAGACGGTCAACTGCTGGCGCTGGCGGTGGCCCTGATCGCCGGCAGCAGCGCGCTCGCTTTTCTCTACACGCGCGATCGGATCGCGGTACTCGCCGGCATCGGATACGCTCTGCTGCTGGCGGTCGCGATCACCCACCTCTGGGAAGCACTCGCGGACCGGCGCTGGGGCCGCTACCTGGCGGGGGCCGCCATCATCATCCTGGCCAGTATCTGGACCATCCGCGATGCCGAGGCCTGGCTGCGCGTCCGCGACACGTCGTGGGAGACCTATCTCGAATGGACCGATGGCCGGCTCGATGACGGACGTACGGGGGACGAACTGCTCGACCGACTACGCGCGTCGGTGACGACCCGGGTGCCTGACGACCCTCGAGAGGCCCCGTCATGGACCTACGTCCTCTTCGAGCGCGAGATCGCCCGGTGAGTCAGCGCGCGACGAAGGTTCGGCTCGATCCGCCTCCCCCGAGGGGGAGCCGGATCTCTCATGACGGCCGCTCCGCGTCGGTGGACCGGGAACGGCGATGAGCCCGCGGGAACCGCTGTCACGACCACCACGCTCGTGGCGACGATGGGGCGGCATGCTCGGGCTCTTCACCGCGACCTTCCTCTATCAATACCTCGTCCTCACCGTTCCCAACGATCACTTCGTCCATCTCTCGAGAGCGCAGCAGATCCTCGGTGGCGAGCTGCCTGGTCGGGACTTCTTCGATCCGGGGGTGGTCCTGCATTACTACGTGTCGGCGGTCGGTCTCACCCTCTTCGGACACAACCTTTTTTGCCGAGACGATCCTCACCGCGGCGTTTCTCGCTCTGGGCTCCACGCTGACCTACAGTCTCTCGTCGCGGCTGTCGGGCTCCCCGGTCGTCAGCATGGGGGCCTTCCTGCTGGCGCTGCTCTTGGTGCCGCGCCCCTATGGCTACCCCAAAGCGTTCCTGTACGTGCTTGCTCTGGCCGGAGGCTGGACCTACGGCCAGCGGCCGGCTCGTCGGCCTCGGCGTCATCACGGCGGTAGCGTTCCTGTTTCGTCACGACCACGGCGTGTACATCGGCTTGTTCGCGGTCACCCTGCTGGTGGCCACGCACTGGTCCGAGCCCCGACAGAGCCTGACGGCCGTCGGTCGGTATGCCGTGGTGACGACGCTCTGCCTCCTCCCCTACGGGATCTTCATTCAGGCCACGACCGGCCTTACGGCCTATGTGCAAGAGGTGTGGGGGCCGGGGCGGCGGGTGATCGACCTGCGCATCAACCCCCTGCCATTCAACGTCGACTTCTCGGCGCTGCTCCTGAGGATGAACCCTCCCAGCCAGAGGCGGGTGAACGTCCGGTGGGCGGCCGACCTGGACGACACCGTACGGCGTGAACTCGCGACGACCTACGGCCTCTCGGATCCGGTGCAGGTCGAGGGGACCACGTGGAGCTATGTCCCGAACGATGTCGGCTCGGAGACGCTGACCGCGTTGATCGGCGATCCGGTCGTTGAAGATACGAGCGGTGTCGACCGGCAGACGGCGACCTTGGTGCAGGAACGGCTGTGGACGCGGATGACGCGACGGCTCCCGGTGCTCCGTATGCAACTGCTTCCCGGCGTCGCCACCGAGGGGAACGCCCTAGCCTCGCTCTATTACCTCTTCCTCCTCGTGCCGGTGGCTTGCGTGGTCACTCTGCTGGTCTGCCTGCGGCGAGGCCTCCTCTCCCCGGCGGAAACGGCCTGGAGCATCGCCGCGACGCTGCTGCTGGCCGTCGCGTTACAGACCCTGGTCCGCGGGTCGCCCGATTCCAGGCTCCCGGATGTCGCGGGGCTGGTCGTGGCGCTGGCCTCCTGGGCCGCCGGCCACTGGCTGGCTGGTGGCGGACCGGGCTGGACGACGGGGACACGGTGGACGGCAGCCGGGGTTCTCTGGCTAAGCGTGGCCTGGGCAGCCGCGATCTTCGGCGACCTCCCGGGAAAAGTGGACAAGCTCGGTGTCCTCAGCGGCCTCGGGGAAGCAAACGACCGCCTCACGCAGAGGATCGACGGTGACCGCCTCCGACCGATGGATACCTGGCACTACGACCACGGTCTCGGAGCGCTCACCCGATGGGCGCAAACATGCACCGCTCCAACCGACCGCCTGTTCGTGACGTGGTTCGCCCCGGAAGTGTTCTTCTTCGCGGAACGCGCGTTCGCGGGTGGCCAGGTCTATCTGCACCCTGGCTGGCATTCGAGCCCGGCCGACCAGCGCCTGACGCTCGAGCGACTCCGTCGACAGCGCGTGCCAATCGCGCTGTCGCTCGCCGACGACGACGCGTTCCCGCGTCAGTTTCCGTTGGTATTCGAGCACGTCATGCGTCGCTACCGGGTCGTCGCCGAATCCACCTTCGGCGGGCAGCTCTCCTACGCTGTCCGCGTGGACCGGCAGCTCAGTCCGACCCGGATCCACGACCCCCTTGGTTTGCCCTGCTATCGGTGACCGCACGCACGCGCGCCGTCACAGAAGGTGGCGACGCCGGTGGTATCGGGCGGAGCGCCCGCGTGGCGGAACGTGAACGACCCGCCCTTCTGCACCGGCGGACCTACCGCGCTGGGAATCGGGCGATACGGTCGGAGCCGGCGATGCTGCCGACCCAGATCTCGTCGCCCACCTGCAGGCCGACGGTCCCGAGCAGGAAGTGATCGTTCGAGGGATAACGGACGATCTCCTCGGCGATGAGCGTCTCGGGATCCACCCGCGCCACTCGAGACGTCACACCGCTGCAGTCGCCCTGCTGAAAGCACCGCCCCAGCACCGCGTCGTCGTCCCAGTGGTGGCCCGCGGCCAACAGTGAGCCGTCCGGGACCCAACGCACGTTGTCGACGCGGAATCCTACGTCCACGCTATCCACCTCGACCGGAGTACGTCCCCGCGACAAGCGGACGAGCGAGCTGGTCGCCCATCCACCGATGTACAACCACTCGCCGTCGGGTGACGACACCAGGCCGTTGGGGCCCTGCCAGGTGCTCCCAGGCACCTCGATCCACCCGGCCCCGGGCTGCCACTCCCACAACTCGCCTTCCGCCGGGTTGAAGTGGGTGGCGGCGAACCCCTGTCCCGGCAGCGCCGTGACGGAGTTGAACTCGACGCCTTCGGGCGCTTCGGCGCACCCCTGCCAGGTCAAGGCAGGTACGCCCGGCCTGGCGTGGAGCTCGAATACCTCGATCGCCTCGCGGGCGCCGTGACGCACGACATACAAGGTGTGCCGACCATTGGTGCCAGCGCGCAAGCTGAGGCCATGCGGACGGAACCCGCCAGTCACCATGCGTGAGCAGCCGGCGTAGGTCGGGTCCGGTTTCGCGCCGTAGCTGGCCGCGGGAAACAGCGACACGACGCTGTGGTCGCGCCGGTCGATCGCATAGAGATAGCCGTCGTCCTCCATACCGGCCGCGATCACCCACGGCGAATCTGGCACCAGCACGAGGTCCTCGGGACTAACCGGTCCACAGATGAACTCCACGTCGCCGTCAGGGTGGCACTGCGCGGCGGCGGGCGCCGCCACGCCCAAGAACAAGCCTACCGCCGATACCGAAAGGAGAACACGCATGCTCATAATCACATCCCCATAATCTGGTAGCCGCCGTCCACGTAGATGGTTTGCCCGGTGATGGCGGCGGCGCCATCGCTGGCCAGAAACACACCGGTCTTGCCCAGCTCGACCGGGTCGCAACTCCGCTTGAGCGGCGCATGCTCTTTGTAGTGGTTGAGCATAGTGGTGAAGCCCGAGATACCACGCGCCGCCAGCGTCTGCACCGGTCCGGCGCTGATGCAATTCACCCGGATCTGCCGCTCGCCAAGATCACGTGCCAGATAGCGGGTCGACGCCTCAAGACTCGCTTTCGCGACCCCCATGACGTTGTAGTGCGGGACGACCTTCTCGGCGCCGTAGTAGCTCATGGCTATGATGCTGCCGCCGGCAGTCATCAACGGTGCGGCCCGCTGGGACAACGCCACCAACGAATAGGCGCTGATGTCGTGAGAGGCGGCGAACGCTTCGCGGGTAGTGCTCAGAAAATCGTCCTCAAGCGCCTCCTTCGGGGCAAACGCCACCGCATGCAGCAGCAGGTCGACCCGGTCGGTGTGCGACCGCACTCGCTCGAAGAACCCGTCGATCTCCCGGTCGCTGCTGACATCGCAGGGATACATCGGCACGTCCTCGCCGAACGTCGAGGTCAGCTGCTCGAGGTTGCCCCGGAGCCGCTCGCCCTGGTAGCTAAAGATCAGGTTCGCGCCGGCCTCGGCCCAGGCCTGCGCAATGGCCCAAGCGATGCTCCGCTTGTTCGCGACGCCGAACACGAGACCGGTCTTTCCCGCCAGGGGGGTCGATTCGCTCATGGTCCTGGAGTTTCGAGGCTCGGCGAATCGCTGTCAAGGGTGACCCGGCGATCCTTCGGCGTCCGTGCGGTGCACAATAGACTCACGGCAAAGGACAGGGGGCACCGCGAGCATGCAACGACGACAGTTTCTCCAGTCGGGTGTCGGACTGGTATCCGCCCCGGGGGCCACCCGTCCGGCGACCGGACAGATCAGCTCCGGATCACCGTTCCAACTCGAGTCCGTCTCTCAGTTCGGCAGTTTCCGGCAACACGCCAATCAGAACCTGGTCGACCCGCTCCAGCTCATGCACGATGAGAGCTTTCGGTCGCTCAAGGACAACAATCTCCCACGACTCAACATCGCCGACCAGCAGAGGATCGGTCCAAACCCTGGAACGCCTAGGGATGCGGATGGGGTATTCATGGTCCACACCGTCTACGGCAAGGTCCCCTCGCGTCGGGGAATCCCTGCCTGCGGGCTGTCCTGATGACCGACATGCGAAACGCCATCAACGTCGCGAGCCGGGTCAACGCCCGGTGGTTTACGATAGACGTGGGAGACTACGAGCGGAGCGTGGAGACGGCGTACCAGACCGCCACGGCGACCGACAACCTGAAGCGGGCGGCCGGGCCCTGCGAACCGACCGGACCGACGTTCGTGCTGGAACCGCTCAACTAGCGGTCGGCGGAAACTAGACGACTATGTTGGTATTAGGAATCAATGATTCACATGATGCATCGGCCTGTTTGGTTCAGGATGGCAGACTCCTCGTTGCGATCAGTGAAGAACGTCTGCAGCGTATCAAGAGTGTAGGCGGTTTTCCTGCTCACGCCATTCGCGCCTGCTTTGAAGTCGCTGGAGTGACAGCCCGTGACGTGGATCACGTGGCCATCGCCACCGAAAAACTGGTGCCGAATAACATCCACAATGTGGCCACGACATTTTCGGTCAGCGATTATCTTAAGTGGCAAGAGGACTACTACTATCCCATCCTCTTTGAAAACAAGCAGGTACGTTTAGCCGACGTCTTCCCTAGCTACGAGCCCAAAGGCGACCTGGCTTACCCGATAAGCACGATTCCTTTTGCTACTACCAATGAAGTGGGCGCCGATGTCTTGGATGACATTAAGCACATGCGGCGCCAGTTTGTCGCTGACCATGTCGGCATAGACGACGCCCGCATTTCATTCCATCGCCATCATCGCTGCCATGCCTGGTATGCCTACTACACCAATCCCAACCGCCACCAAAGGATGGCTATTGTCACCGCCGATGCCGGTGGCGACGGGGCTTACGACAGCGTTCATCTAGTGGAGAACGGCTTGTTTCGAGAGGTTACTGAAACGCGCAGCAACCTCATCGGAAAGATTTATTCGTCGGTCACCCTGTTGCTGGGGATGCGCCCTAATGAGCACGAGTACAAGGTTATGGGCCTTGCCCCCTACGCTTCCGAGTATCACAAGCAGGGGCCGCGAAATGTTTTCCTAGACTCGCTTGCGGTCGATGGCTTGAAGTTTAAGACCAACAGTGAAGTCCGAGATCATTTCTTTTACTTTAAAGACAAACTTAGAATCTACCGGTTTGATGGTATCGCTGGCGGCTTGCAAGACTTTGTAGAAACCAGGCTATGCGAGTGGTTTGAAAATATTGGCTCTGAGCTCAAGACTAACCACTTTGCCTTCAATGGTGGCGTAGCCAATAACGTAAAGGCCAACAAACGCTTGATCGAATCAGCCCGGGTTGACTCTTTCTTTGTACCGCCTGGCCCAGGAGATGAAAACCTCTCCATAGGCGCGGCCTATTTAGCTATTTACGATCAACTGGGTCCCGAAAAAGCCCATGAGGTGATTAGATCCAACGAAACGGCATACTGGGGTCCGGATGTTGATCAAGCCAATAAGAGGACGTTTAGTGAACATCCCTTCATCAAACAGTATTACCGCCAGATCAATAACGTCGATCTAAGAGAAGTCGCAAAGGTATTAGCCGCTGGAGAGATCGTAGGGCTATGCAACGGGCGCATGGAGTTTGGTTCGCGCGCGCTGGGGCATCGCTCTCTCATTGCGGATCCGTCCAGTCAAGATTCAGTGCGCAAGATTAATGATTTGATCAAGAAGCGCGACTTCTGGATGCCTTTCACCCCTTCAGTATTGGATTCTTCTTATGACGACTACATCGTGAATCCTAAGAGCATTTCGTCTGCCTTTATGACAGGTTGCTTTGATACCACGGAGCTGGGACGCAAACATCTCAAGGGCGCAACACACCCCTATGACTATACCGCTCGACCACAACGCGTGACGGAAGACACCTGCCCGCGCTATCACGCGCTGATTACAGCTTTTAAGGAAGAGTCTGGCATTGGGGCCGTCTTGAATACTTCGCTGAATATTCACGGCAAGCCCATCGTCATGAACCCGACTGATTTGATCGACGAGATCCTGGTGGGTGGGGATATTCCGCTCAAATACATATTAATCGAGGATACATTTTACGCTCGAGACTTCTTGATCTAATGACTCCGTTTCTGGCTAAAGCTACCGACAAGCAGAGCTTGCAGCTATTGCGTGGACCCATTTCGTTACGTCCGGTCGCTTCGTCAGTGGTCAAAGTTCAGCGACTCCGCAGACGACATCGGCCACAAAGGCCTCGGGTCCGGGTTCAGTTCGTGTCGAAGCGAACGACAACGCGGTCGGCCTCGATGCGTAGGCGGACCCCACCCCCACCGATCGCGCCTCTTTGTTCGCCGCGCTGCAACCCGGTCTGAAGACGCACGCCGCCCTGTACCCTGGTCCGGCGAGTCCCCTGCACTTCAAGGGAGACGGATTGGTCGGCCATCAACTGCAGACTCAGATCGCCGCGATCGATCTCGACCGCCGAATCCCCATTGAGCCGAACCCGTGTCAGGAACGCATCCGTGCGATCGAGCTCAAGGTCGAGACTCCCGTCGACGCTGTCCACCCGCAGCCTGTCACCTCGGTCCACGTCCAGCGCGACGACACCGGCGAGGTCGCGCGCCTCGAGGCCACCCCGGTCGAGTACGATCGTGATGGTTCCTGACAGTTCGGCCACCGTGAGGTCGCTCCGGTCCAGTTCAAGAAGCAGCTGCCCTTCCAGCCCCGAGAGCGTCGTATCGCTCCGGTCAAGGTTCAACGCAAGGTCGACCTGGCTCGGCAGGCTAATCTCGTAATGCACGTGTGGCACTCCTGCGCGCCAGCCACGCCCGGAGCGAGAGACCCCGGAGTAGTCGGAACGGATTCGCAGCGAGCGACGGTTGCCGCGAACCTCCACCGTCGTCCCGTCAACCGCTGACTGCGCTGAGGCTGCGTCGGACGGCGCCTCGATGCGAGCGCGAATCTCGACGCGCTCCTGGTCCCAGGCCGTCAATCGGACACTGCCTGCGCCGCTCTGGAGCTCTAGCCGACTCCCGGCAACAAATTCGACGGTCTGCTCGAAGCTCTTTTGCTGCGCCGCCGACACCGCAGCCAGACCACACAAACCGACCGCAACCATCAAAGTTCGTCCGCATGCCACCATCCACTCTCCCTCCGTCGACCAAATTGCTCGGATTATAAGAGCGCGACTCGCCTGAAACACCCGCAGACGACGTTGCCTCACACCGGCAGGGTCCGGTAGCGTCCTGAGCGTTCTCAGGAGTTGCTCATGGTCAACCTCAAGCGGATCGGTCAAGCGTTCGCCGCCATCGCCCTGGTCAGCACCCACGTCGTGGCCTGTGAGGCCACGACACAGACAACCACCAACGACGTCCACTTCCGCACCCACACCATCGCGACACTCGAGCGGGGCGGTTACCAACCGATCGTGGTGGACATGAACGCGGATGGTCGCCTCGACGTCATAGCGCTGTCGGTGGGCCTCGACCAGCTGGCCTGGTACGAAAACCCGAGATGGGAGCGCCACCTCATCGCCGACGGACTCAATCGATCGATCAATTTAGCGCCCCACGATCTGGATGGCGACGGCATTCCGGAGCTCGTACTCGCCCACGAGTTCGGGACGACGCACGCAGACAGCTTGGGGGTCATATCACTGCTGACCCATAACGACGACCCACGCGCCCCCTGGACCATGCGCGAGATCGACCGCGCACCGACCGCTCATCGCCTGCGCTGGGCCGATATCGACGGCAGCGGTCGGAAAGTGCTGATCAACTCGCCGCTCGCCGGCTCAGCCTCCACCTCGCCCGACTACCGAGATGACACGCCGATCTACTGGTACGACCCGGAGAACTGGACGCGTCACGTGGTCACGAGCGTAGACGGAGGGGTAGTCCATGGACTGCTGGTCAAACCGTGGCAGGACCCCGACCGGGATGCCGTCTTCAGCGCAAGCTTCCTCGGGGTCCATGTGCATCAGTTCATCGACGGCGAGTGGGTCCGCACCCAGATCACGGAGGGCGATCCGGCCGAGTGGCCGGCCAGCGGTTCGAGCGAGGTGGAGACGGGACGCATTGGCGACGTGGCGTATTTCGCCACCATCGAACCGTGGCACGGGGACCAGGTGGTCGTGCACCTCGAGGAGGACGACGGGTGGTCCCGTCAGGTCATCGGCACGCTCAACGGCGGTCACACGATCGTGACTGCCGATTTCGACGGAAATGGACGCGACGAGATTGTGGCCGGCGACCGGGGCGACGGTCAGACCCTGTATCTCTGGAGTGCCGACGACGACAGCGGCGCCAGGTGGACCAGACAGGTGATCGACGATGGCGACATGTCGCCGTCAGGCTGCGTCGCGGTGGATCTCGATCACGACGGCAAGGTCGACGTGGTGTGCATCGGCGGGCGCACCTCGAACTTGAAGTGGTATGAGAACCAGTCTCGCTAGACGGCCCGCCCAGCCCGCGGTTGCCGCAGCCGACGGAAAGTCTGGTACGATGGTGAGGTGATGGTGTTGCGCACCGTGTCGAGCGCGCTGGCGGCGACGCTGGTCTTCGGACCGGCGGTGGCCGCGGCCTGCGCCACGACGTGTATGGCGCCCACTGGCGCGGAGGCAGGGCACGACCACGACCACCACGCCCATCACGCGCCGGGCATGCTGGAGGCGTCGCTCTCCGCCACCGGGCACGACTGCGATCGGCACGACCAAGTCTCGGCGCCCGCCCGAACTGCAGAGCCCACGACCGCCGTCGAACCGTCGTGGTCAAACGACACCGCGGTCGTTCCGCCGACGCTGGCCGTGGCCGCGGCCGCGATCAGACCACACCTTTCGCCGTCACACGGACCACCGGGCGCACCACCCGGCGCCTCGACCCTCGTCCTCAGGATCTAGTCCCACTCTCGCTCGCCCGGACGGCGCGTGCCGTACCGGATCGGTGTCGCCACGTGTGTGGCGCTCGTCGACCAGTGAGGGGAAGGGACCATGCGTACACCGTACTCACGTCGTCAGTTCGTCCAGGGGCTCGCGCTCGGTGGCGCGGCCGCCAGCCTCGGCATCTGGCCACACTCCGCCCGCGCGTGGGAGGACGGGCCATCAGGACCGGCTCTGATCGAAGGCACCTCCTTCGACCTCCGGATCAGCGAAACGCCGGTCAACCTGACCGGGGCGCCCCGGACCGCTCTGACCATCCACGACTCGCTGCCGGCGCCTACCCTGCGGTGGCGCGAAGGAACGACGGTGACCGCTCGCGTGGCCAACGGCCTGGGGGAGGACACCTCCATCCACTGGCACGGCATCTTACTGCCGGCCAACCAGGACGGGGTGCCTGGCCTGAGCTTCGACGGCATCCGTCCGGGCGAGACCCACACCTATCGGTTCAGCGTCCGGCAGGGGGGTACCTACTGGTACCACAGCCACACCGGGTTCCAGGAGCAACGCGGGGTCTACGGCGCCCTCATCATCGACCCGGTCGAACCGGAACCATTCAGCTACGACCGAGACCACGTCGTCATCCTCTCGGACTGGACCGACGAGGACCCGGACCGGATCTACGCCAAGCTGAAGAAGCAGGCGCACTACTACAACTACCGGCAGCCAACCCTCGGCGATCTCTTCAGCGACATCCGCTTTGACGGCTGGGGGTCTGCGCTCGCCTCGCGGTCGGCCTGGGCGCGGATGCGCATGAACCGCAGCGACCTGTCGGACGTGACCGGCGCCACCTATACGTTCCTGATGAACGGTCAGCCGCCAGCTGGCAACTGGACGGGTCTCTTTCGCCCCGGGGAACGGTTGCGGCTACGGTTCATCAACGCCGGCGCGATGACCTACTTCGATATCCGCATCCCGGGTCTTGGAATGCAGGTGGTCGCGGCCGACGGCCAGTATGTGCACCCCACCACCGTCGACGAGTTCCGGATTGCGTCGGGGGAAACGATCGACGTCCTGGTGGACCCGGCCGGTCAGGACGCCTACACGCTCTTTGCCCAAGCCATGGACCGGACCGGGTTCGCGGCGGGCACCCTGGCCACACGGTCAGGCCTGCGGGCTCCGGTCCCAGATGTCGACCAGCGCCCGGTGTTGACCATGGCCGACATGGGACACGGGGAACACGCCGGAATGATGGACGGCGCCGCAATGGACATGGGAACCCCCGCTCCAGAGCATGACGACCATGCGGCGCACCAGGGACACGCGTCGGCGCCGATGAGTCACGCCGTATCTGACGGCGCCGATGCCATGCCGGCGATGACCACCCACCCGGAGACCGAGCGCGGCAACCCGCTGGTCGACATGCAGACGATGCATCCTCTGGCCCGACTGGACGACCCGGGCATTGGTCTCCGTGGCAACGGACGCCGGGTGCTGACCTACGCGGACCTCAGGACCCTCTTCGAAGACCCGGATGGACGCGAGCCGGGGCGCGAGGTCGAAGTGCACCTGACGGGACACATGGAACGGTTCGCCTGGTCGCTCGACGGCGTGAAGTACGCCGATGCCGAGCCGCTGCATCTCACCTACGGGGAGCGGATGCGGATCGTGATGGTGAACGACACGATGATGGCGCACCCGATGCACCTGCACGGCCTCTGGAGCGATCTCGAAGACGAGGAGGGGCGCTTCCAGTTGCGCAAGCACATTGTCGACATGCCACCGGGCACGCGGCGCTCGTTCCGCGTTCGAGCGGACGCCCTCGGGCGCTGGGCGTTCCACTGCCACCTCGCCTATCACATGGCCGCCGGCATGTTCCGGGAAGTGCGGGTGGACCTGTGAGGCCGACCCTCGTCGGAGCGGTGGCGCTGCTCTGCCTGTTGACCGTCGAGGCTCATGCGAAGCCTCGGCCGGGAGCGACCGGCGCCCAGCCGCCACATGACACCAACGCCCCTGTCGACAGCCCACCCGAGACCCCGCGGACGCCGATTCCTTCGATAACGGACGATGACCTGGAGGCGGCGTTCCCCGAGGTGACCGTGTCTCCGCACCAGACGGCCCCGACCACCTTCGCCCTGCTCGACCGCTTCGAGGGGCACGGCGGCGCCGATGGGGGGCTCCAATGGGAGGCCCTAGGATGGTTCGGCGGTGATCTGAACCGCCTCTGGTTCAAGTCTGACGGCGGCGCGGATGTGACGGGCGTCGACGACGCCAAGCTACAGATGGCCTTCGGGCGAGCGGTCAGCCGCTGGTGGGACGTGACGGTGGGTCTCAGACAGGATCTGGGTGACACCTCGCGCTCGTGGCTGGCGGTCGGACTGCAGGGCCTGGCCCCCTACTGGTTCGAGGTCGAGGCCACGGCCTTCGCCGGCAGCGCCGGACGGATAGGGGTGCGGCTCGCAGCCGATTACGAGCTGTTGCTCACCAACCGCCTGATTCTGCAACCGGTGGTCGAGCTGGACCTGTATCGGAATCGGGCCGACGACATCGGGGCGCTTCCGAGCGAGCTCGAGACCGGTCTACGCCTGCGTTACGAGATTCGTCGGGAGCTCGCCCCGTATGTCGGTATCGAATGGTTGCGGCGGCTCCACACCCCGGCGCTCGTGCCGTGGCACGCGGATCACGATCGCCGGTTCGTAGGGGGGCTCCGCCTCTGGTATTAGGTTTCTCGACGACGCAAGAAACCGTTAGCGGTCGGAGATTCGTTCGGTGAGGACCACGACCTCGTCACCGCCGAAGGCGGTCTCGCCCACCGTGATGCCGACCAGCCGGAACCCGTCCTGGCCCACCTCGTTCAGCTCGGTCTCGAGGGTCGACGTCCGCGACGTCGCCAGCAGCTGATAGTCGTAGAGCCGTGGGGAACCGGCTTCGTCGCGCTCCATGATCACGACGACCTCTTCACCGCCAAAGAGTGACGAGTAGACGGTCTGTCCACGATACGAGTAGCCGTCGCGACCCGCGTCCTGCATCTCCTCCTGCATGGTGGAGGTCTGACTGGTGGCCAACAGCCGATACGAGTAGCGACCACCTTCGGCCTCTTCGCCGCGCATCAGCAACGACACCACCTCGGAGCCACCGAACGCGGTATCGCCACCCATGAAACCCTCGAACCGGTATCCTTCGGCCGCCGCTTCGTTGAGCTCCTTCTCCATCGTCGAGGTGCGGGACGTGGCGAGCACCCGATACTCGACTGGCCCATCGGCCCCGTCGCGCGTCTGGGCCTGCGCCAGCAAGGCGCCGCCCAGCACCATCACCAGCGCCGCCCAACAGAGCTTCCTCATCGTCATCTCCTCAGCAGCTCGTGGTGAAGCCCACCACGGACTGCTAGAACTCGAAGTACGCGCCTAGCTGTATCGTGAACAGGTCGGTCCGGGACAACCGCTCGTCGAACGTGGCAACACCTTCGGCCGCCCCCAGCGCCCCTGGCTCGAGGTAACGCAACGGCGCACCGCAAACGTAGTGCCCGCCGATGTCGACGTTGTCCGAGAAATCCCCGAGCGGACTCCCGACCAGACCGTGGACGCCCACCTGGAACCTGGTGTCGTCAGGCGAAGGCCCCGGATCTTCCGACTGGGCGAAGGCTGAAGCGGCGCCAGCGGCGAACACCAGCGCCGCGACGGTCGGCGAGCGGAACAGGGTGTGGGGTCTCATGCCCTGGACCGGTGCAACCGGCGGGCCAGGTCGATGAAGGGCCGGGAATCCGATGCCGCGCGGTGGTATCAAACCTCGGCGCTACGTCAACGCGTCTCCGCATCAGGACAACGTGTCTACGGGGTGTACCAGATCGGCGACGACCAGGCACGCTCCTGGATCGTGCTGGGGATGTCGGCCCTTGGCTCGACCCCGGCCTCGACGGCGTCCCAGGTCGACCACCGGCACGTCGGGTTCTCGAGCACGCGAAGGTAATAGAAGGCGCGCTGAGTGGAATCGAACCCCCGGTCCGTCCACAACGTGCGCAGCTCAGAGGCGCCCACACCCTGGCTGATCTCGCAGGTCGCCAGGTCGACCGCGGCTCCGGTGTCCGGACAGCGATCGGTGGCCGGATCCACGGAAAGACCGTCCGAACAGGCCACGTCGAATACCTGCTCCCGGGTCTCGCCAGCGCCATCGACCCACCCCTTGACCACCTGTAGTCGCTGCAGCGGCGCGGCCAGCGGATCCTGAGTCGCCCAGACCAGGAAGCTCGGCGCGTGTGTGCTCGAGACCAGATCGCCGCCCATCGGCACGCCGGCCGCGTAGGCGGCGGACACCAGATCGGCGTCGTCGAGATCGAGCGCGCCGAGACCGACCCCGGCAAAGAAACGGACGCGGATCCGTGTGCCGGAGGTCGCAAACGTCTCTCGCCGGCGCATGGCGTCGAACAGGCTCTCGCGCGTGTTCTCTTCCGCCCACCCCCCCGCCAGACCGGAGCCGCCGTTCGTGATGGCGTTTGAGGTCGAGAAATGGCGACCGGTACCGTCGTCAATGGTGTTGTCCGTGGCCTCCACCGGGAGCGAACCACGGCGCTCGCCGGTCGCTTGCATCAGCCCTGAAGGGCCCGTGTAGTCCTCCTCGTCGAACACCCCCGCCGCCACATGGCTGTCGCTCGACCCGATGAACCCGAGCTTGTAGGGGTTCGAGACCCCGCCTTCCTCGATGGCCAGACCACGGCGCAGCGCGTCACGCATATAGCTGCCGGGCGGCTCGCTGAGAATGCTGGTCGAGATCCGATACGGCATGATCTCGAAGTCGGCCCACTCGTCGTTGGGCGACAGCGACGGATGCGTTTCCGCGGTGCCCTTGGCCTGGGTCATCTCCGCGATCGGCTCGTTGCGCGACCGGCGCTCCGAGTACGCCTCGTCGATCGCGCCGCCGTCGAAGTATTCGAACTCGAACATCCGGCCGCCAGACCCGTTCATGTTGTGGGGAATGGCCAACACATCCATACCGTCGGCGCGCCAACCGTCCATCGCGTCCCAGAGATCTTCGGGGTTGAACGAATCGAGCCGCGAGAACGGGACGTCGGGACCACGGTCACCGCGAAAGATCACGTTGCGATGCAGGTTGTTGTAGATGCCGCCCCGACCGGCGGACGTGTACTCGTAGCCAATGAACGCAGTGAAAGTGCCGGGGTCGTTGTGGCGATTGGCGGCCGCGATGGTCTCGGCCCAGGCCGACCGCACCACATCCATGTCGAGGTGGTCCCGGAAGCTCGAATCCTGGTCGGCCATGACCCGGGCATAGGGCTGCATGGCGCTGAAGATGCCCTGCCGCTCCTCTACGGTCTCAGCCGTACGAACAACTTCGGCCACCGGATGGTCGTAGGCCGGTGAGTCGGGATCGGTCATCGCCGGCAGCATCCCCAGATAGTTCGCGTGGTCGGCCACCGCCTGGAAGTCGAGCGGGCGGTCGAGCTGCATCTCGAACCCGGCGGGATGGGTGATGGGGTTGCCCTTCGCGAACTCGTACGCGGCGTCGGGGTCGGTCCGGGTCCCGAAGGCGTAGGCGTCGTAGGAATAGCGCGTGTGGACGTGAAGGTCGCCAAAGAACGCCGTCCTGGATGCGGGGCCGCTCCCAAGGGCCGTCGCCGCGGCCGACTCGGCCCCGACCCCGGCGCCTGATTCCTCAGGAGCGCTCCCGGCACAGCCGGTCAACAGAACGGTCAGCCACAGCAGCGATCTGCGCACCCTCACCCCCTCGATGGTCGGGTCGATTCTACTACCGGCGGAACTCGCCGGTGAGGTCGTCGGTGATCGCGTACTCGAGCGTCTGGCCGTCGGGAGAGAATTACAGATCCACCTCGGCGCTGTTGTCGTCCCTCGCGTCGAAGGTCATGAAGCTCTTGAACGTGTCATAGAGCGCGGTCCCGAACGTGCCCTCCTGCACGGGGAACCTCTGATGCACGACGAGCTCGACGACGCGGCACTCGAACGCGCCCTCCACGAGGAGCCGGCCGTCACCCCGACGCCGCAGTTTTCCGTTCGGGTCATGCAGGCGGTTCGCGATGAGGCGGAGGGGGCGACGGCCCTCCCCTTTCCGTGGCTCCGCTTCGGTCTTGGCCCGGTACTCGCGACCCTGGTAGTGCTGATGACGTCCGGCTCAGTGCACACCGCGGCCGCCAACTCGACGGTGCCGCCCGTCGTGGCTCAGGCGGTGGCACTGCTGACCCTCACCCTCGCCGGCACCTTCGCCCTACTGGCCTGGTCGCTCCGTCTCGGACGACGGTAGGGCCGGCATCCCCCGCCGGAGGCGGCCGAGAGCTAGAACCTCGGGCACCGGACCGGTGCCCGAGGTGAGACAGTAGGCGCCCAGACTGATGACCGTCGTCACCATCGACACCGTGACAAACGTGGCCAGAGCGATCACCGCCGCCACCCGCACCCTGAGCGGATAACGGCGCGGGCGGCCCGGGGCGGGGCGCTCCACGATGCCAACGGGATTTACGCGCGGTAGCTCCATGCTCTTTTTGACGCCGAGGACCTGTCGGCCGTTCCGCCACACGCTCGAACACTTCACGGTCACATACAATGCGCCCGTAGTCTGTTCGCGTCCGACAAGGAGTTGCTCCGTTGCTTGATGGTGTACGTCGCTCACTCGCCTTCGTCACCGTGCTCTCACTGGCCCTCGGTGGTAGCGCCGTGGTGGCTCAAACGACCGAGCCTGGACCAACGGACTGGCCCAGCACGAACTTCGTGCAGGGCGCCAATCGTTTCAGCCCGCTCACGCAGATCACCGCCGAGAACGTCACTTCCCTCGAACGGGTCTGGAGCATCAATCTCAGGCCGGACGGATTCGAAGGACGCCTGCGGGAGGACCAGTCGATTCCGCTGGTCATCGGCAACATGATGTACCTGGGATCTCCGTACGGGTCGGTGATCGCGCTTGACGCGACGACCGGCGAGGAGCACTGGCGGTTCGATCTGCCCGACGGCGCACTCCCTTCCCGACGCGGGATCGCCTACTGGCCGGGTGAGGGGAACATCCCGCCCTCGCTCATCTTCGGGGCGAGCTCGGGCGCGCTCTACTCGATCCGGGCGGCCGACGGCGCCGTGAACGCGGGCTTCGGTGACAACGGCGTGGTCGACCTGAAGACACCCGAAGTGATGCGGTCGTTCACCGACGCGAGCTACTCGCTGCTCTCGGCGCCAGCCATCTACAAGAACCTGGTTATCACCGGCGCCGGGACCGGCGAGGGACGGGGCTTCCCCAACGGCACGGGACCGGCGGGCGACACTCGGGCCTGGGACGCGCGGACCGGGGAGCTGGTGTGGACGTTCCACACGGTGCCGCGACCCGACGAGTTCGGCTACGACTCCTGGGCTGGCGACAGCGCGAGAGACCGTTCCGGAGTCAACGTCTGGGGCTACATGTCGCTCGACGCCGAGCGCGGCATTCTCTATATGCCCATCGGCGCCCCGAACGACGACCGGGTCGGCGTCGACCGCCCCGGTGACAACCTGTTCTCTTCCTCGATCGTGGCCGTCAACGCCGACAATGGCGAGTATCTCTGGCACTTCCAGTTCGTGCACCACGACATCTGGGATTACGACGCGCAGTCGGCGCCACTCGTGGTGGACCTGGAGCGAGATGGCGAGACCATCCCGGCGCTCCTGGCCGTCAACAAGTCCGGGCTGCTCTTCACCCTGAACCGGGTCACCGGGGAACCGATCATCCCGGTCGAGGAGCGCCCGGTGCCACCGAGCGATCTCGCCGGAGAGTTCGCCGCGCCCACCCAGCCCTTCCCGGTCAAACCGGAGCCGCTGGCGCAGATGACCATCTCCCGCGACAACCTCTACAAAGGAGAGCCCGAGCACCAGGCCTACTGCGAGCGGATGGTGGACGACAACGACATGAAGCTGGGTGGCCCCTACATGCCGATTGCCGTCAATCAGTACAGCATCTCTCCACCCGGGCCGGCGGGCGGCATCAACTATTGGGGCCCCGCCTACGACCCCGAGCTCGGACTGTTCATCTCGAACGTCACGAACCTGTTCCAACCGATGCGCCTGGTGCAACGGCCCAACGGCACCTGGTTCAACTCGGGTCCCCTGGCGGGGTTGCGCCGGTTCGGTGACGCCGACCGGAAGCTGCCGTGCGGACCGACGCCTTGGGGCGAACTGGTCGCGGTCGACATGTCCACCGGCGACATCGCCTATCGGAGAACCTTCGGGGTCTCCGACATGCTGCCCCCGGGCATGCGGGACACCGGCCGACCCAGCACCGGCGGTGTCATCCTGACCGCGAGCGGGCTGACCTTCGTCGGCGGGACCGACGACTTCAGGTTCCGAGCCTTCGCCACCGCGACCGGCGAGCAGCTCTGGGAGATCCGTCTGGCGTCATCGATACAGGCGACGCCGATCACGTACCTCGGTGACGATGGCCGGCAGTTCGTCACCATCATCAGCACCGGCGGCGGACTGACCGGGTCGGACGTCACCAACGACGAGATCATCGCCTTCGCCCTTCCCACGAACTGACGGCGAGGAGCAGGTCGCCGCCGCGCCCCTACGCTGTCGCGGCGCACACGGGAAACTCGACCCTCGTGAGCAACTCCTCGGGCACCACCGTGCGGGGATCGTTCAGATAGGTCTCGCGCGGTGGGCCGGCGATCTCGTAGCCGTTCTCCGAGATCCAGCTGGTGACGGCATGATAGGCGGGTGAGACCTGGTCGTAGGGGCCTCGATGGACGGTGGCGGCCATCATTCCTTTCGACCTGCCCGCCACCATAGGAGCCGTCATCGACGTCCAGCGAAGCACGGCGACCGAGAAGGGGCTCGAGTTTGTCGCGGTCCTGGCCGAGGGGCTCCCCACGACGGTGCATTCCGACCGGCGCCGGCTTCAGCAACTGCTGCACAACCTCGTCGGAAACGCCGTCAAGTTCACAGAACAGGGCGGGATCGAGCTAGCGGTCGAAGCCACCGCGGCTGAAAACGACGTCGTGGACCTCCGCGTGTCGGTGCGAGACACCGGCCACAGCATCCCCAGCGACCGGGTCGCCACCCTGTTCGAACCGTTCACGCAGGCCGACGACTCACCCACCCGTCGGTCCGCCGGCACCGGTCTGGGACTCGCCATCTCCAAGCAGATCGTCGAGGCGTTGGGCGGCGAGATCGGGGTCGAGACGACCGAGGGCGTCGGAAGCACGTTCTGGTTCACGGTACCGCTGCCGAGCGTCCCCTAACGGGCGTGAAGGGCCGAGTCCCCAGCTCAGCCCGCCAGGGGTCGCGGGTCGCGGTGTAAGCTCGTGCCGGGAGAGTGACCATGGCAGCCGATGATGAAGCCCTACCGAATCTCGCCGGCGATGTGGACTTCGCCGCCCTGTTCGAGGCATCGGCCGAGCCCAGGGTCTTCAAGACCGGGCAAGCGGTCGAGGGCGTTGTCGTCCTGATCGGACGGGACGTCGTGTTCATCGATGTGGGCGGCAAGAGCGAAGCCACGATGGACATCCCCGAGCTCCGTGACGACGAGGGTGAGCTCACCGTGGCCCTCGGCGACACCGTCGAGGGAGTGGTGGTGTCGACCGGCGACGGGGTGAAGCTGTCACGCAAGCTCGCCCAGAAGGCTGCCAACCGCCGCCAGCTGGAGGACGCCTATCACGCCGGACTCCCGGTGGAGGGTCGGGTCGAAGAGGCGAACAAGGGCGGCTATGACGTGCGCATCGGCGGGCAACGGGCGTTCTGCCCGATCTCACAGATTGAGAGGGGCTTCACCACCGACCCGGAGGAGCACGTCGGCCAAATCTACACCTTCAAGATCACCGAGTACGCCGAGGACGGAAGGAATGTCGTCGTCTCCCGACGGGCACTGATCGAGGACGTAGAACGGGAGCAGGAAGCCGACGTCCGCAAGACCATCGTTCCCGGCGCCGACCTCCCGGGCCGTGTCGCGTCCGTCCGCCCCTACGGCGCGTTCGTGGATCTCGGGGGAGGAATCCAGGGGCTGCTCCACGTATCGGAGATGGGCTGGTCGCGGGTCTCGGACCCGGCCACCGTGGTGCAACCGGGCGACGAGATCACGGTCCGGGTCCTGGGTGTCGACAACGAACAAGGCAAGATCTCGCTCGGGACCAGACAGCTGCAGCCAGATCCCTGGGCCAGGGCCGGCAACACCTACGCCGCCGGGCAGCGTCACCGGGCCACGGTGACGCGCATCGCTGACTTCGGCGTCTTCGTCGAGATCGAGCCGGGTATCGAGGCGCTCGCCCACCTGTCCACATTCCCCCCCTCCGGCCGGCGTGACGCCTGGCGGGACAGCGTGACGGTCGACGAGCCGGTGGATGTCGACATCCTCTCGGTCGACGTCGACAAGAAGCGGATTGGCGTCGCGGTGGCGGCGGAAGGCTCGGCGCCGGCGGTGGCCCTGGCCGCGGGCGCGCGGGTCACCGGGACCGTCCACGGTCATGAGCGCTACGGTGTGTTCGTCTTTCTTGGCCCGGGACGCATCGGGCTCTTGCCGAATGAGGAGACAGACACACCGCACGGCACCGATCTGACAAAACGGTTCCCGATCGGCAGCGACATCGTGGTGGTAGTGCTGGAGATCGACGCCGAGACGCAACGCATCAGGCTGAGCCGGAAGGCGATCCGCACGGCCGAGGAGCGGGACGACGCCGAGGCCTACGCCTCGCGTCAGGACGCCGCGCAGGAGAACAGCTTCGGTTCGATGGCCGACAAGCTCCGCGCGGCGTTCAACCAGACAGACACATAGGCGCCGCTGCGAGGTCGCGGGCGGTGAAGGGAGCGGGCAGATGACGCGAACGGTGACCGGTATTGGTGTGTTGACTCTCGTGGTCGTGCTTGGTGCCGGTGGCGCGGCCACCGCCCGAGCCCAGTCGGACTGGGCCAGTGAGGGCCCGATCGTCCACGGCCATCATCACTTCAATATCACCGACCGCGCCGCGCAGGAGCGGTTCTGGGGCGATGCGCTCGGCGGAACACGGACCACATTCGCCGGCAGTGAGATCTTCAAGTTCCCGAACGCGCTCGTGTTCCTGACCGAGCAGGCGCCATCGGGCGGCACGATCGGGTCGATCATCAACCACGTCGGCTTCTGGGTACCCGACGCCAGCGCCACACTCACCGGTCTGCGCGACGCGGGTTACCCGTTGATCACCGAGCGAGAGCTGCCGGATGCCGACGTGCAAGACGGCGTCTACTGCCCTGTGGGCGGTACCTACTGCCTGGGCTACGTCCTTGGCCCCGACGACATCAAGGTCGAGATCATGGGCAACCGGACGCAATCGATGCCGATTCAGCATCATCACATCCACTTCAATACGCCGGACGTCGATAGCCTGCGCGCCTGGTATGTGGAGATGTTCGATGCGGTCCCGGGCATGAACGGGAACTTCAAGGTGGCTGATCTCCCCGGCGTGAACCTGCGTTTCTCGGAGACAGCGCAGAACGCCGGTACCAGGGGCCGCAGCCTCGACCACATCGGCTTCGAGGTCGACAATCTCGAGGCGCTGTGCCGACGCCTCGAAGCGAAGGGCGTCGTCTTCGACCGGCCGTATGCCCGTTCCGAAGAGCTAGATATCGGCTATGCCTTCCTGACCGACCCGGACGGCACCTACATCGAGCTGACCGAGGGCCTGGACGCGTATTGAGGCCGCGCGCCTAGCACCCGTTGATCCGGGCCACGACCTGCGCGAGCCGGGCCGGGATATACCGCAGCACCTCGTCACCCACCTCGAAGATGCCGTGACCCAGCACGCTGGGATCGGTACGGCTCGCGCTGTAGACGACTTCTGCATACTCGCCTGACGCCAGCACGGCGTCGATGTGGGCGATGGCGGCGTCGATCCACCGCCCGGCATGTTCGGTCAGGCTCGCGTAGCCGGGACCGGTGGGAACGCCCGCGGCGCGCGGCGGCTGGCGACACTGAAACGGCCGGACCACGGCATTGCCGCCACCGGCCTGGCAGGCGGCCGAGGTCGGGCTGACAGCCCCGCTGGCCACGTCCGCCAGGAACGCCTGCGACTGGCTCTCGTTGTCGTTGAAGACGAACAACGTGTTGGCCCAGCGAGGCTGCCGGACCATCCAGCTGAAATCGCCATCACGACCGGGAGCGCTGAAGACCGAGGGAATCAGGACGACGGTCATTGGCGACATGCTACTCCGCGGCGTGACCTGGATCACGGTTCGGACGTGACGGGGGTCAACAGCCCGTGCCCTACCCGCTGGCTAAGCTAGGTGCCAGATGGAGGAGGAACTGATGACCTCGAGTGACAGACGTCGACGCCGCGGCGGTTCGATGAAGAAACGACTGGTCTAGGGCGCGACCATCTTGATGATGGCGGCCGGGTCGGTCTGGGCGGACAACACCACCGCCGGCGGCGGGATGGACCTGCTCGGAAACCTTGCCGAACAGCTCCAAGGCGACCTGGATAGCTTCGCCGAGCTCACCGGCCAGGTGCTCGACATGATCGAGCAGGGCCAGTCGATCATCGAGCAGGGGCAGGCGATCATCAACGGCTTCGGCCCTGATCAGGCGCCGAATCTCGACCGTGACCTAACCCTCGGCACGATCTGCCTCTCCGATCCGGCCTGCCGTGCCTGCGCGCAGCCCCCCACCGACCTGGAGAGTGTCTTTGCCGAATGTGGTGAGCTGAACGCGTTCTACGACCCGAACCAGCGGCTGGTAATCATGTGCTACGAGCTGCTCGACGATCCTTCGACAACGGACGAGGAGCACGTCGAAGCCGTCATTGGCGCCGGAGTCTTCATCTACCTCCATGAGCTGGGCCACGCCTTTCGCGACCTCCTCGACCTTCCGCTGACCGGTCGTGAAGAGGACGCGGTCGACGAACTGGCCACGATCATGTTGATTGCTGGGGAGACCGACACCGAACAGTGGGTTGCGACAGCCATCGACACGTTCGGGGCATGGGCGCGGAACGGTTCGACCGTGCCGTACTGAGACGTCCACTCGTTCGATTAGCAGTGCATGGTGAGCATCGCGTGCCTGATGTACGGGAGCAACCCGAACGGGTACGCCGGTTTCCTGGATCCTGACCTGCTCCCGGAACAACGGGCGGCGAGCTGCCAGGAGGAATACAGCAGCAAGTCCCGGGCGTGGAATCGGCTACTCGAAGATCACACGCGCTGAGGTGAGCCCCCGGCGACTACGACACCGGCCCGATCGGTAGAGTCGCGCCGTCGCCTTCGGTGGGGTAGCGGACTGTGGCCGTGGCCGCCGGTCGTCGGGTATCGTATCGGGCTGGAGGTGCGAGTGCGCAAGAGTAGTGTCTTCGCGTGGGTGACGATGGGGCTCCTGCTAGCGATGCCCGCGGCGGGCCAGACGGAATCGCCGCCCCGGACGCCGGATGGCCGACCCGACCTGCAAGGCGTGTGGGACTTCCGCACGGTGACACCGCTGGAGCGGCCAGAAGATCTCTCCGACCGCGCTCTCCTGACCGACGAAGAGGCGGCCGAGATCGAGGCGGGAGCGACCGAGCGTCGCAATCGTGGCCTGGCACCCAGCGAAGTGCGGACCGTGCCGCTGCCGGTGGGTGGCGAGGGCGCCGCCGGCGGCCAGGCGGTGGGCGGGTACAACGAGTTCTGGTTCGACCGCGGCACCAACGTCGCGGGGAACCAGACGTCGCTCGTCATCGATCCGCCCGATGGCCGGCTCCCCGCGCTGACAGCCGCCGGGGAAACGATGCACCAGGTTGGCTCCCCGTTCGAGGACCTGCCGATGAGCCGGCCGGTGCGCGTGCGGACCGTCGGTGCAGGGGTCGACCATCCCGAGGACCGCGGTCTCGCGGAACGTTGCCTGGTCGGCTTCAACGCCGGCCCGCCGATGATCCAGGGCGGCTACAACAACTACATGCAGCTGTTCCAGACGCCGGACACCGTCGTCATCTACAACGAAATGGTGCACGACGCGCGGATCGTCCCGTTGGACGACCGTCCGCAGATCCCGGACAAGATCCAGCAGTGGGCCGGGCAGTCACGCGGGCACTGGGATGGCGACACGCTGGTGGTCGTCACGACGAATTTCAGCGATCTGAGAGCCAGTTACGAACCCAACTCCAGGGTCGCGATCGGGACAGGCTCGACGATGACCCTTACCGAGCGGTTCCGCCGTCTCGACAACGAGACACTGCAGTACGAGTACACGGTCGACGACCCGACAATCTTCACGCGGGATTTCACGGTCCGGTTCCCGATGCAGCGCATCGACGAACCGCTGTTCGAGTATGCGTGTCACGAGGGGAACTACGGCCTGCTGAACATCCTACTCGGAGCTCGGACGGACGAGCTACGGTAACGTGCCACGACGAGGCGCAGAGGACACACCATGCGACTATTCACAGATCTGGGTTCGAATCGGGCGTTGACCCTACTCGCGGCCGGCATCGCGGGCCTCCTCCCTACCACCGCGGCGGCGCAGGCGAGGATTACCACCGGAGGGGACGCGCCCTCGATCATCGCCAGCCAGAGCCAGACCAACTGGGAGAGCAACAACCTCGACCAGTACAACCAACGGTTCTCGGAGCTTGATCAGATCAATACGACGAACGTCGGTCAGCTGGAGCATCTGTGGTCGTTCGAAGTGCCGAGCACGATCAACGTCAGACAGGTCACACCGCTGGTGGTCGATGGCGTGATGTATCTACACGGCCGGGATTCGGTTTTCGCCATCAACGCGGTGACGGGCGAGTCGGTCTGGACCAGCGAGGTCCCTGACATGACCGGCGGCACCGTTCGCGGACCGCTGCATGTGGATGGACGCATCTACTCGTACCACGGCGACCAGCTGGTGGCGACCGACGCCGAGTCGGGTGAGCTCGTCGAGGAGTTCGGTGACGGCGGCGTCCTCCCGGTGCTGAGCCTGGCTCTGCAGCACAAGTACCCGGACGCCTACCCGCCCGGGTTCGACGCGCTTTCGATGCGCTACCGCATCAACAGTTCACCCGCCTACCACGACGGGACGCTCTATGTCGGCTCAGCCATCTCCGAGGGCAACATCCCGGGTGGCCTAGTGGTGGCGGCCAACGCCGACACCGGGGCGATCAAGTGGGTGTTCAACACGGTGCCGCAGCGACCGCAGGACGAAGGCTACGAGATTGCCGCCCCGACCTGGGGCGATGGAGACAAGGCCGGGGGCGGCATCTGGACCCAGCCCGCCATCGACGCCGAGCTGGGCATGGTGTACGTCAACGCCGCGAACCCGATGCCGCCCTACGACGGCTCGGCCCGCCCCGGGAAAAACCTGTTCACGAACTCGACGATCGCGCTGGATCTGGAAACTGGTGCGATTCGCTGGTATTACCAGACGATCCATCACGACCTCTGGGACTGGGACAACATCACCGGCCCCACGCTGTTCGACGTGACCGGCGCCAACGGCGAAACGATCAAGGGAATCGCCGCGGCCGGCAAAAACTGCCTGCTATACATGTGGCACCGCGACACGGGAGAGCCGATCAACCCGATGGTCGAGACCCCGGTCGAGACCCGCTCGAACGTGCCAGGTGAGGTGGTCTACCCGACGCAGCCGATCCCCTACAACGCGCGTGGTGTCCAGATGACGCCATTCTGCGCGACGTATCTCCACTTCGACGACCCCGAGCTCCGGGCGCAGTCCCGGCCCATGTACTGGCCCTATGCCACCGACGAGCACTTCCTCGTCGCGCATGGCGGGTCGAGCTTCGGGGCACCGTCGTTCAGCCCGCGGACCGGCCTGCTCTACGTGACCGGCAAGAACGCGGGCGTGTCGCTCCTCGTGAAACCGGTCGGAGACAGTCTGGTGCTGGGGCAGGGTGGCGGCCACGTGCCCGGGTTCGACATCGACGAGCTGAACCGGGTGCCCGAGTTCGAGAGGACGACGACCCTGACGGCCTACGAGCCAGCGAGCGGCGAAGAGGCGTGGCAGCAGATCCTGCCCTCGGTCACCTTTGGCGCCTCGAGTGGAAGCGTCGTCACCGCGGGCGACCTCGTCTTTCAGGGCACGGAGGACGGCGGGTTCTACGGGTTCCACGCCGAGACGGGCGAGCAGCTCTTCCACTACATGGCGGAGAGCAACGTCCAGTCGAGCCCGCTGACCTATGAGGTCAACGGCAAGCAGTACATCACGGTGATCGCCACCGGATCGGTCCTGACGTTCGCGCTGCCGTAACCACGATCAGCGGAGCCCGGCGCCGGGTTCGCTCACTACGGATACACGTAGCTAGACTGCGAGCCCAGCGGGATGCCGGTGACCCAGAACACGACCAGGAGCACCGACCACACCACGAGCAACGAGATGCAGTACGGCAGCATCAGCGAAACCAGCGTCCCGATCCCCGTGTTCTTCACGTAGCGCTGGCAGAAGACCACGACCAGCGGGAAGTACGG
>MDTE01111899.1_pt1 | contig 32085 bp, 18 predicted proteins | sample 811231 | NCBI WGS metagenome assembly MDTE01 (sample SAMN05326651, study PRJNA326480) | marine metagenome | isolation source: seawater | place: Indian Ocean: Red Sea | collected 2010 | reverse complement strand
TCTCTCCCATAGTTACGCGGTCGAGATGCCGTAGTACGACACGATGTGCGTGTATTCTCATCCAGGTGCTGATGGGAGTGCGGTGCGTCGTCACAGTTATGGGTGTGATGGGAACGCACGCGCGCGGAGCGAGCGCGTCGTTCGAGCGAGCGCGTCGTTCGAGCGAGCGCGTCGTTCGAGCGGGCGCGATCGTGCGCGCGTCGGTCGCGTCGAATTCATCGAGTTCGTCGAGTTCGTCGAGTTCGTCGTCGTCGGTCGCGCGCGCGCCTTTGGTTTGTCGTGATGTGGTTCTACTATGGGTATGAAAACGCCTCCTCTTCCTCGTTCGCGCGCCCTTCCCCTTCCCCTCTGTTCGTACACTCGACGCTCTCTCGCGTCGCGTCTCGTCGCGTCGCTCACTCCGCGCGAGTCCCCGGTCGCAGCGCCGCCGCCACCGCCGCCGCGTTCGGCACGCCCGTCGCGCGCGTCTCCGCGGACTCGAACGCCCCGCGCGGGACGATCAAGGGCATCGCCATGCCCGCGGCGCCGATGAAACACGACCACATCACCACGGGTTCGCGGTGCATGGCGCGATAAAACCAACCCGCCATCGCCACCGACCGGCGCGCGGTCGCGAACGCGCGACGAATTGACGACGACGGCGACGGGGACGAGGGTCCACCGCGCGGCCGAGCGCGTGTACTACATACATCGTACGGTAGTACTTGGTGAAATGGATGCTTTACCATGTATCGAATGTCCTATATAAATCGAACACACATCGAGACGTGTACTCGAGATGGTCTTTACGACAACTAAAAGGTGCGCACACATCGGTGCTCCCTACTAAATAATAATCGGACGCGCGAACAACGCGGGCCCCCGCGGCGACGACCTCGCGGGACGACCTCGCGCGGTCCGCCTCTTGTGCGCGCGCGAGTCGTCTGCTCTTTGCAAGCTAAGGCAGGAATCGAATTCCTCGGCTACGAACACACGAACGCACTTTAGTACCACCTCACAGCACGGATGAAATACGTCGCCGCTTTCTTGTTGGTGCGTGGACGCGCGTCGACGAAGCGCGGATCGCGAGAGGGCTCGAGGGCGCGCGTTCGACGCCATCGCGCGCGATGGGACCGCGCGGGCGTCTCGACGCGCGTCGGCGTTCGCGAGCGCGTTTTCCATCGCGCGCGTCGTTCGGTCGACGGCGTCGACGGCGTCGCGAGGCGCGCGCGGGCGCTCGCGCGAGGATGCGCGCGCGCGGCGCGACTAGGGCTTTTGGATGCGCGCGCGCCCGAGCGAATGAATGCGTGCGTGAACGCGAGACTGACGACGACGACGATCGATTCTCGACGTAGGCGCAACTCGCCGGAAAGGAATCTCCTTCCGAGGCCGATGTCAAGGCCATCCTCGCCGGTGGTACGTGTCGTTCGCGCGCGCGAGAGCTCTCGAGCTCGCGGATGATGGCTGAAGGGTGAAGATGCGTCTCTTCGCGACGAGACTGACGGTAAAATCGTGTGTTTATTTTCGCGCAGCCGCGGCTGAGGTCGATGACTCCAAGCTCGCCGCTTTCATGAAGGAAATCGAGGGCAAGGACGTCGCGGAATTGATCGCCGAAGGTAACGCCAAGCTCGCCTCTGTGCCGTCTGGCGGCGGCGGCGGCGGCGGCGGCGGCGGCGGCGGCGGCGGCGACGCGGGCGCGGCGGAGGCGGCTCCGGCTGAAGAAGAAGAAGAAGAAGAGGCCGACATGGACTTCGACTTGTTCGACTAATCCCCGAGATGATGATGCCACCAACCCGACGCGTCGGGTGACGTGCGACGCCGTGGCGCGTCGACTCTCTCGCGCGCCGACGAGTCTCTCGTCGGCGTCGCTCGCGAGTCACTCTCGACCGTCGTTTGTAATGGATCTCGTCGTTATTACTCACACACGCGACGACTCGTTCGCGCACGCGCGCGTCTCCTCGTCGGTCACCCTCGCGTCTTTCGACGAAACGCGTCCCGCGCGCGGAAGAATTCGCGCCGTAATCATCGATTCTCATCCATCGTCGTCCGCACGTCCCGCCTCGCGTCGCGCGCGACGAGACGCTCGCCTCGTCGAGATGTCGGTGACGACCCCGACGCCCCCTCCGCTCACGTTTCAGACCTTTCTCGAGAAGATGCGTCAACCGAGCGCGAGCGCGCTCGTGCGGGACGTCAAGACGTTCATCGCCTCTCTCGAAGATGACGCCGCCGATCGAGACGCCGCGCGCGTGGGACGACGCGTGCAGGCGTTCCTGCGACGAACGGAGGCGAGTTTTGCGCGACACCCGGCGTGGCGAGGGGCGTCGGCGTCCGAACTGGACGCGAGCGGGGAGGGATTGGAAAAGTACGTCATGACCAAGGCGCACGCGCGCGTCTTCGGAAGAGGGAAGCGAGACGAGGGGCGAGACGAGGCGCTCGGACGACGGATAGGGGCGATGCGAGAGATAGTGACGGCGCAAAATCTGGACGTGGCGGAGACGGCGCACGCGGCGGCGTCGTGGGCGTTGGCGGAGAGCGAGTTGGGGAAGATGAATCAATTCAAGGCGCCTCGGGACAAGTTGGTATGCGTATTGAATACGTGTCGAATCATCAATAACACGCTGACGACGCGTCAAGGGAGCGACGGAGGAGCGGATGATTTCTTACCCGTGCTCGTGTACGTGACGCTCAGGGCGAATCCGGACCGATTGGAGAGTAATTTACGGTACATTCAGAGATTTCGCGGCGAGTCGAGGCTCGTCTCCGAGGCGGCGTATTTTTTCACCAATCTCGTGAGCGCGGTGCGGTTTTTAGGACGGGCTCGAGCGAGCGATTTCACGGGCGTGGACGAAACCGAGTTTGACGCAGCCTTGGAGCGAGCCGGGGTCTTGGAGGCGATCGAATTGGACGAGGACGAGGAGGACGAGGACGAGGAGGAGGTCGCGACGCGAGAGACGCCCGTTCAGAAGCCTCAGATTTCGGTGGAAGAGATGAGCGCCGCTCTGAGCGCGCTGTCTAACGATCACAAACAGAATGATCTCGTGAACGTCGACGACGGGGGTGAAGAAGAACGCGTTCCTCCGCCGAGGGACGCGCCTCCGGCGACGCCGGAATCAGTCACGCAGCGACCGCCGCCGACGGCGCCGTTGCACACGCCGTTGACGGAGACGCGGAACGCGTCGCCCGAAACGCCGACGTCTACAACGTCCGTGCCGTACATTCCCTGGCGCACGACGGAAGACGTCGAGGCTGAGGGCGCCACCGCGCTCACGGCGTCGGACGTCGCGGGCGAGCTCACGCTGTCCGATTATAGATTTTTATACGCCAAGGCGGAAGATTTGACCGTGGGAGACGTGTCCGAGCTCCTTCACGACTACAAAGGATTGGCGCTGCAATACGAGAGTCTCAGTCGAGGCGTCGCGAAAATGTTGGCGAGTCTGAATCGAGGGGCGCGCTGACGCGACGTGTAACATAAAAACATCCGAAATCGAAAATCGAGAATAGTGGTTAGATAGATTTACACTACTAACGACAAACGTGTCCGCTTAGACCGTTGCCTTCTATCACGTTTTATTGTTTGTATCGCTCGCCTCGCCCGCGCGTGGGATCGGTCTTGTGACTTGATTTACTCACCCTCCTTTTTGTCCGCGTCTGGAAGCAACAGACTCGCGCCCACGCCGCCGCCGAGCATCGTGACGACCACAGCCAAGGACGCTTCTGTCGGGATCTCGGCGCCGGCGTACTCGGCGATCATCTTAACCCCAATAAATCCGAGCACGAGCGCCACGGCTGTCTGCAAATACTTTAATTCGCCAACCGCCTTGGAGATCAACGTGTACAGCTGTCTGAGAGAGAGAATTGCAAACAGGTTGGACGTGTACACGATGAACGGATCCTGCGTCACGCCGAACACGGCCGGGATGGAGTCGACCGCAAAGACCACGTCGCTAATTTCCACTACCGCGAGAACCAAGAGGAGCGGCGTCGCCATCTTCACACCGTTTTGCACGGTGAAAAAGTTGTCGCCGTCAAACTCATCGCTCACGTCCATAAAGCTCGAGCAAAACTTGACGATGGCGTTCTCGCTCATGTCCTCCTCTTCCTCGCCCGCCTCGCTGAGGAGCTTGTACGAGCTAAATATCAAAATACCCGCGAATACCAAGAGAATGGGTTGGAAGTTCTCGATGAGTTCGACGCCCGCGACGACCATGATTGCCCTCATCAAGAGCGCGCCGTAGATGCCATAGTTTAACACTCGCGTCTGTCGAACCGGCGGCACTTGAAAGTACTCAAACAACAGTATGAAGACGAACAAGTTGTCTACGCTCAAGCTCTGCTCTAAAAGGTATCCCGCAAAATATTCGCTCGCCTTGTCCGCGCCCTCCACCACCCCGATGCCCGCGCCGAACAGGCAAGAGACCGCCACACACGCGGCGACGATGGAGACGTCGGAGCTTCCATCATCCTCATCATCGCTCTTCGTCATCGCATCCGAATCACCGCTCGACGCGTTCACGACCGCGAGGTCGCCGCGCCTCTCGTTCCCGAGCGACGGCGTTTGCGCTCGCCTCTCCTCTCTCATTCTCAGACCACCACCGACGATTCGCGCCTCCACCGCGCGCGCGCTCGCGCGCACGCATCGATCCGCGACTCTTTTCCCAACCGTTCGATCCATCTTAGCGCTCGCGCGAGCCGTCGGCACCGCCGTCCTCGAGATCGCGGCGAACATGTCGAATGTGTTTGATAATTCCAATTCCGATCGGGTCGGTACGCAGATGCTCGGCGACCGCGTCGACCGATGATCGAGCGCGTGAACTCTCGCGCGCCGTGCGGTGAACGCGAAGTGCTTTCGGACGCTCGCCGCGCGCTTCGAGCGTCGCGTCGACGCCTCGAAGTGGAGACGACCGCGATGACAAATTTCAACGTCATCAATGTATGGGACTGAACGTGTATTCGGACAAGTGGTACATATTTAAAAATAGGAGTACAGCCCGCGGACGCTCACGCGTCGGCTCTCGCGGAGACGAAGCGGTGGATCAAGATGCCCGCGGCGACGGAAACGTTGAGAGAATCCACGCCCCGTGCCTTGTCGATGCCGGCGGGAATGGCGACGAGTCGGTTGCACGCGCGACGAACGTTGGTGCGCAGACCGGAACCTTCGTTGCCCATGACGAGAAGCGTCGGCGCGGAGACGACGAAATCGGAGACGTTTTCGGCGCGAGCGTCGGCGGCGGCACCGACGACGTCCCAACCTTCGTCTCGAGCCTTGGCGAGGAATCTGTGCATGACGCCCGTTTGATGCACGATCTGCGCCTCCATGGCGCCCGCGCTCGCTTTGCTCACCGTGGCGTTGAACGGGGCGCTATTCTTGGCGCAACAGACGACGCCGTCGACGCCTAAAAAGTGCGCGCTGCGAAGCATGGCGCCGAGATTTTGCGGATCCACGATCTCATCCAACGCCAACCACACGGGCGCTCGTCCAACGCCGTCCCAGGATGGTAAATCTTCCAAGATTGGAATCTCCAACGCTTCGGCGTCGAGCACGACGCCCTGGTGCGGCTTGTTATCGCACGCCATGTTCAAATCGTGTTTACTCGCGCTCTTCACCGTCACGTTTCGCTCCTCGGCCAAACGCACGATCTCCGAGTCCCCTCGAGTCTTCCCACTTCCGTCCGCGCCCTCTTGCACGTACAACGCGAACAACGCGCGTCTATTCTGCCGAAGCGCCTCCAACACCGGATTCGTCCCGTACACAATCTCCCCGATCACGCTCTCCGCGATCGTCGGTCCCTCCCCTCGCTCGCGTCTTCCCACCTTTCGATCGTACCTCACCTCGTTCCCGCGTCCTCGCCTTCTCGCGTCTTCCCTCCCCTGTCGCGCGCGTTCGCCTCGCGGCGGCTCGCCGAACCCGTCGAACCTCGCCTCAACTCTCTCTCGTCGTTCCCTCCCCTCCCTCCCTCGTCTCTCTCGTCTCCACCCCTCGCCCGCGTCCTCACTCGCGCTCTCCGACGACTCCGTCATTCGCCACGACGCCTTGGTCGTCGTCGTCGTCCCCGCGCGTCGATTCGTCCCCGCCGTCCCCAATCGATGATGCGTGGTCGCCCTCGATCCGAGCGCGCGCACCGTCCGCATGACGACTCCCGCGTCCACGACCGCGAACCGCGCGTTCGCGCGCGTCTTTTTCCCGCGTCGACGCTCGCCCCGCGCGCGCGCGCGTCGCGGTGTGACCCCGCGGCGCCGCCGCCGCCCTCACATCACCGCGCGTCATGTCGAGACGGTACGCGCGCGCGACGCGAGCGACGACGCGCGACGCGAGCGACGACCGACGACCGCGCGCGCGTTCCTTCCTTTGTTCATACGAACGAGAGAAGAACGCGCGCGAAGACGCGCGCGAGACGCGCGAAAGATCGCAGAGATTCGATGACGATCGATCTCGATGGATCGATCGCGCTCGACGACGACGACGACGAGAGCGCGGAGACTGACGATGCGACGAACGCGCGCGCGTTTTGTTTTTCGTCGTTCGCGCAGACCGCCGGTGGATCCGCGATCGATGCCACCGGGAGGGTACGGACGAAGCGGCGGGCCCGCGCGGGGCGACGCCGAGGGCCGAGGCGGACGCGCACACCCGTACGGGAACGCGCCTCGTGGACCCGCGAGCGGGGGACAGCCGGCGCAACAGACGGCGGCGGATCTGGCGAATCTGTTGCGACAGGTGAACGAGGCGATGGGGCAGAGGGGAGGGGGAGGGGCGAGCGGGAGCGCGGCGGCGGCGGTCCCGGCGGTCCCGGCGGCGGCGGCGGGCGGCGGCGCGGGCGGAGGACACACGCGGGTCATCTCGGGTGCGGATCCTCGCGCGAGACGCGCGGCGAGGAGCGCGGCGACGCAAGTGGTGCCACCGCCTCCGGGATCCGGAGGTGGGATGTTCGGCACGGGACCGTCGGCGTACGTCGAACCTCCGCGAGGCGGAGGCGCGCCGCCGCCGCCGCCGAACGCGGCGCCCGCGCCGTACGGCGCGCCTTCGGGTCCGTACGGCGGTGGTCAGGGCGCGCCGCACGGTGTGCCACCCGGTCCGCCGATGCGGGGTCCACCCTCGGGTCCGATCGGCGCTGATCCCGCGGCGGTGACCGAGTACGTCATGTGTCCGCCGGAGAAAGCCGGCAAGGTGATCGGACACGGGGGCGATAAAATCAACAGCATACAGGCGGAGAGCGGAGCATCGGTGAAGATTCAAAACCAGAGCGACGTCGGTCCTGGACAACCTCGACGAATCACCATCACGGGATCGCCCGATCGCGTCGCGCGCGCGTCGCAATTGGTGTACGCGTTGATTCAAGACGGCGCGGCGGCGCGCGCGGCGGCGCGCGGCGGCAGCGGCGGCGGCGGCGGGTCGGAGATTTTCGTTCCCGTTGACCCCGAACACTTCGGAAAGATTATCGGACGAGGAGGTGACACGATTCGTAGGTTACAAGAGGAGAGCGGCGTGCGCATGCAGGTGGATCGCGCGAATAGTCGCGTACAAATCACGGGCGACGCCTCGGGATGCGAGGTGGCGCGCACGCTCCTTCGCGAGGTGCTCGACGCGTCTCCGGACGCCGCGGCGACGTCTGGACAGACGACGACGGAGATTCCGGCGCAAGGTCAAGAGGGAAGAATCATCGGTAAGGGCGGAGAAAACATTCGCGCGTTATCGACGCAAACCGGGGCGAAGATTACAATCATCAAAGAGACGGGCATGGTGCGCGTGTCGGGCGACGCCGATAAAGTGGAGGCTGCCGTCGCCGTCGTCGAAGATTTCATCGATAAACAAATCAATCCCGTGCGCGTGACGAACGCGGGCATGCCCGTGGATGAACGCGCGCCGGACACGTACGGCGGCGACGACGGCGGCGGCGGCGGATTGACGCCGTACAAACCGTTATGGGAGACGCACCAGAGTCCCGAGGGATACACGTACTATTACAACACCACGACCGGGGAGACGCAGTGGGAAGAACCAGACGATTACGACGGCTACAGTTGACGCGCGCGTTGTTGAAATATCACACACACACAAGACGTTCCCCTCCGTTTCCGCGTTTCGTTTCGTTTCGTTTCTTTGCCTCTTCTTTGTAACCACCCACCGCGAATGAAATCGCTCGCGCGTCACGATCCGACGCGCGCGCGTCGCCATCGTCGCGCGCGCGCGACTCGGTGACTCTCTCGTCGACTCGCGTCGTCGTTCGCGTTCGTCCTCGCGCGCGCGTCGCTCCCCGGCGTCGTCGTCCCCGAAGATTCTCGCCGCCATGTCCCGCACCGCCGGGACGACGAACGCGCGCGACGGGCGCGTCGTCGAGGGCCTGCGATGCGTCGTGTGTCGCGCCGTGGGTCCGTCCTCGTTCGCCGCCTCAGACTCGGGGTTTTATGTGTGCGTTCGATGCGGGACGCAGACGCAATCGCAGGTGGAAGACGCGGCGGAGATGGGACTGGAGGAGGCGGAGGGCGGCGACGTCTTCGGCGGCGGCGGCGGTCCGACGGCGAGAGGGCTGCGGAGACGCGTCGGTGGATCGAGACGCGAGGGGAGGGTGAAAGAGGTGCGTCTGGGGAAACGCGCGCGGACGGCGATGCGGGATGGACGTCGAGCGGTGGAGGCGTACGCGAGCGCGTTTCAGGCGGTGCTGGAGGCGCAGTGCGCGCGGTTGGTCGGACGGGGCGTCGTCTCGAGGCGAGAGGACGGTGCGGGCGAGGGTGAGAGCGGGAGAGCGTTCGGTGTTGGGTTAGAAGTGACGGTGCGCGAGGTGTGGGCGCGGTACGCGCGAGAGAGTGGGGTGTTGGACGTGGCGGAGGACCGCGACGGGGACCGCGGAGGCGACGCGGGCGAGGAGAAGACGTCGACGGAGAAGACGTCGTTGGCGAGAGAGATGACGAAAAGATTACCGATGGTGATGAGTTTAGGAATAGTGTACGTCGCGTGCGCGAGACGACGCGAGGCGGTGTTACCCGTGGATTTGTCGAGGATGGCGGCGGAGGGGACGCTTCCGTACCTGAACGCGTACGAAATCATCAAGGAAAAGTGCGGTCGAGACGTGGTGGAGTTACTTCCGAGAGACGATATTTTTCAACCGCACGATTGGCAGAGACGGTTACCCACGCCCGAACGCATCGTTGCGGCGGCGGCGTACGCCGCGGGGAAGATTCGCGCGCAACTTCCGCCGATCAACGCGTCGGCGCTCTTGACGAGATTCGTCGGCGAATTCAATCTGGACGCGCGCGCGGTCGACGTCGCTCGACGCGTGTTGTCGCTCTATCTGTCCCCGGCGCTTCGGTACGGGTCAAAACACGACGTGGGGACGCCGGAATCGACGTTGTTCGCCTACTTGGTGGTGACGTTGAAATTTCTGTACGGTTTAGACGGGAGGACGACGACGACAAAGCGCCGCCTGAGCGCGCGCGTCGCCAACGGGAAGAGGAGTAAGAAAACGAGCGACATCATCGACGAACCGACGATCGAGGCCGTGTCCCCGAGCGCGTGGCGCGCGTGGGCTCGAGGCGTAGTCGCCCTCGGCGCACCCGCGCGCGTGTGGAGCGAAGAGTCGGTGTTGGCGCTCGACGACGACGAAAAAGACGAGCGCGTTCGATTCGCCCATTACGAACTCTTCAGCGGTCGAAACATGCCGTTTCCTTTCGACAGAATCGAGGAAAAACTGTTGAAAATCGTCCCACACGCGCGACTTCACGGCACGACCGAGGCAAGACGACCGCCGGGACCGCCGAGACCGGGATTGAGCCGAGAGGATCCGTACTTTGCCTTTGCGCAGAGTAAATTGGCGCTCGCGCGCGCGTTCGAGCGACGCGCGCGCGCGCACGTCGCGCTCGGCGTCTTAGAGGCGCGCGCGATCGCCAGGGAACGAAACGAGAGTTACGATCGGTTCGGTGCGCTTCGAAACGATCTGGAGCGGGAGACGATGTCCAACGTCGGCGGCGAGGCGTTGCGCGCGGCGTCCTCGGCGGGCGCCGTCGACTTTGTCAGGCGCGTCATCGTCGAGTACACGCACAAGTCCGAGAAGGAGATGCTCGAGGTGTTGGGAGGTGAAAAACAAGTGCACATCGTCAAACTTGACGCGCTGTTGCGTCGAATCTTCGCCGCGACGGTTTTAAAATCGACGAAATCGTTGGATTTTACTCTCGAGGCGGCGGAAAAGATGAAACGACAAAAGACATCCATTCGACGCGCCGTCGAGCGCGAGGACGAAGATTTGGCGTCAAAGTTCACGCCTCAGGATCTGAACGCGGCCATCTCGCGCGCTGTCGTGGAGATTTCCAAAGAGCAAGAACATCTGGACGTCGTCACGCGCGTCGTCGAGGCGTGGAGCGGCTATGACGCCTCCGCCGCCGAGCTCGCGGACATCGTCGAGTCCATTCCGCGTCCTCGACTCGCGGCGACGTACTTGCCCGCGACGTGCGATCGAGACTATCGCAAAGTATCCCCGGAATACGCCGAAATCGTCGATGCGTTGGCCAAATTCGCGTGGATATCCCCCGAGGCGTTGCACGCGAGCGTCATGGAGCTCGAATTCGTATTGTTTCGCGTCGAGGAATTCATCAAACGAGAGACGGGTGATCGATGGCATCATTCTAGAACTAGCAATTAGCGTTACAAAGAACATCATATCCATCCATTCCTCGCGGAATTCTCGTTGGACTCTATCATAACGTCACAGCGTGCGACCGACCTGTACGCCGACGCCCGGTTTCCACGATTTGGCGCTTTCGGATCGCGCGAGCTTTGCCTGCGCCTTCAACTTATCGAGATAATTCGCGGGCGAGTCGGCGCCGCTGTCGCGATGACTCCCCACGCTCGGCGGTGGTGGTGAAAATCCATTCTCACCTTCGTCTCCGCTGTACGTCGATCGAGGCGCCTGCGCCGGGGACATCCGTTCGCGCCACTCGCGTCTCGCGGGCGAAGGTCCTCGCGGCGCGCTCGGCCACGGACTACTGTTCATCTGCGACGGCACGTCCTCGTCCTCGGGAACGGATTTCAACCCAAGCCTCTTCAATTTCTCATCCGCGCTCATCTCGCCCATGGACTTTAACAGATCAGATCGTAACACGGACGTGATGATTTTCGGCTTTTCCGGCGTCGTCGGCGTCGAATTGCTCCCGTCGCTCCGCGCGTGTTCGTACTTGACTCGCATCTCTCGAGAGTTTTTATTCTTCGGGTTCAAAATCGTCCCCGCGCTCGAACTTCGCTCCGATCGCGCGCTCCTCGAGTATTTCGAGTGTCTGTCCCCCTTGGAGTGTCTGTCGCCGGCCCACGCGTTTCCGTGCTCTTGCCACGGTTGCACGGCGATGGGTTCGAGATTGTTCATCTCCACGCGTTGCTCTAAATCCGTGATTTGGTCTCGCACGCGCTCGGCGGTGGACCCGGCGCGCTCAGCGACGGCGAGGAGTTCGTCTAATTTCGAGTTGTACGAATTCCTGGGTGATTTTCCGTAACGCTCCGCGCCGCTTCCTCGAGGTTTCGAATCCGCGGACGACGACGCCGTCGGAACTTTGATTTTCAGACTCGATCGCGGTGTCACCACCGACACGCGCGGCGATTCGTCGGTTCCGGCGACAACATCATCTCGTCGTCGCCCCTCCTCCTCGAAGTGCGCGAGCGCGGTCGTTTTAATCTCAATCTCGCGTTCGACGTCGTCCCTCGCTTGCTTTCGAAGCTGTCTTCGCGCGCGCTTCTCCACGTCATCCTTATTCGCCGGCGGTTTTTGCACGAATCGTCGTCGCCTCTCCGCGTCCTCCTCGTCACTTCTGTTCCCCCGGAGCAATTCATCGTCTCGTCGTCGTCTCGACTCGCCGTCGTCCGCCGTCGACGTCTCGCCTCGATACGGCCGCTCGCCTCGGTCCCTCGCGCGTCCCGCAGCGGACGCCGACGGTCGCGCTCCGCTCGCCATCAGCACCGATCCGTCCGGTGCCTTTTGCGGCGTGGACGACGACGGTAATTTCTCCGAGAGCGCTCGTCGCAGAGCCTCGATGGTCGCCTTATCGTCTTCGCTCTCGCTTCGTCGTCTTTGCGACGACGACTCGAGGGGCGACATCGTCATTCGCGTCTCGCCCACGCGCACCCACGTCTCGCTCATCGACGCCCCCACCGGCGTTCTCGACGAGACATCATCGAGCGGCGCTTCGGCGTCTTCCTTCACCTCCGCTCTCACCGCCTCCGTGGTCGTCGTCGTCGTCTCGCGCGTCTCGCGCGTCGTCGTCGTCTCGCGCGCCGCCGCCGCCGCGTCCTCGACGTCCCTCGCGTCTCTCTCCACCTCCGTCTCCTCCTCCGTCTCCGTCCCACCCCTCGACGACGAATCCACGTCCTCACCCGCCTCACACGCGTCCGAACCGTTCGCATTCGCCCGTTCGCGCGTCGTCGTCGTCGGCGGCGTCCCCGCGTCCCGCGTCCCCGTCGTCCCCGTCGTCTCCTCGGACGACCATCTCGACGCGCACGCCCCCATGTCCCCGCTCGCGCCCTCGACCGCGTCCCCCGACCCACTCGAGATCGAAATCGATCGATTCGATTCGCTCGAATTCGAGTATCACGCCGAAATCGAAATCGAAATCGAAATCGAAACCGAAATCGAAACCGAAACCGAAATCGAAATCGCCCACCCCCTCGTTCGACGTCCTCGTCTCTCCGACTCGATCGACGCCGCCCTCGTCCTCGCGACCGCGCGTCTCGACTCGACTCGCGTCCCTCCCTCGGTCTCTCCGACTCGATCGACTCGACGCGCGACGCGTCGCTCGATGACCGTCGACCGACCGCCATCATTCATCATCATCATCATCACGGGTGGGCGTCCATACGCGCCTTCTCTCTCTCTACACATATACTATAAAAAGTATTAGAATACATACTCTATACACGTACACAAAGATACAATACACTATATATATGTAAAGTCTTGACACACGTCACCACGTCGACCGACCGACCGCTCGACCGACCGACCGACGAAGAGGTTTGAATCGAATGACACGACGAGGACGCGGACGAGACGCGTGAGACGACGACGACGACGACGACGACGACGTAAAGCGCGAATCGTTCGTTCGTTCGTTCGTTCGTTCGTACGTTAATCTCTTCGTTCGTACGTGACTCTGTTCGTGCGTCTCTTCGCGACGGATTCATCGCGTCATCGTCATGTCCCCGATCTCGCCGTTGCCTCGACGAGGCGATGGGACGGATGAGGATGCGCGACGCGCGATGGATGCGGGCGCGAAAACGACGCGCGGTGACGTCCATCGTGATGCGGGTGAGGATGATGCGGAGGAGGAGGATGCGCGGAGGGGGGTGGAGGAGGCGGTGGAGGCGGATCGCGCGCGGTCGGCGGCGCTCGCGCGCGGGTTGGGGACGTCGCCGTCGAGCGCGAGCGGAGGGTTGATTAAGGATGCGTTGCGATTGGTGACGAGGACGAATGGGGATGGATCGAGAGGGAAGACGGAGATTGCGAGGGTGGATGAACAGTTGAGCTTTGATAAGGGGTTTTATTTGACGATTCGAGCGATTCAGTTGTTGAAGGCGTCGTCGCCGGGGAGAACCATCGTCGTCGGCGTGGCGGGACCGAGCGGGGCGGGGAAGACGGTGTTCACGAGTAAGATACAAGAGTTTATGCCGGGAGCGGTGACGCTGTCGATGGATATGTATAATGATTCGAGCATGCTGTTGGAGGGGAACTTTGACGACCCGAGATTGACGGATTACGGGTGTCTGTTGGAGAATTTAAAAGGGTTGAAAAACGGCGAGACGGTGCGGGCTCCGGTGTACGACTACAAGGAGAGTAAGAGGACGGGGTACGTCACCGTACCGTGTCCGGCGTCGAAAGTCGTGATTTTGGAGGGTATCTACGCGTTGAATGAAAAATTGCGTCCGATGATGGATCTCAGAGTGAGCGTCACGGGCGGCGTGCACTTTGATTTGGTCAAGCGCGTGTTGCGCGACATCAACCGCAGCGGGCAGGCGCCGGAGAGCATCATTCACCAGATTAGCGAGACGGTGTACCCGATGTACAAGGCGTTCATCGAACCGGATCTGCGCACCGCACATCTCAAGGTGGTGAACTCGTTCAACCCGTTCGCCGGTTTCCAGGATCCGACGTACATTTTGAAATCCGACCGCGTCCCGGAGGAGAGTCGCATCAAGGCGGTCCTGGGAAAGGATTGTCAAGTCACGGACGAGGTGGAGACGGCGGATATCTATCTGCTTCCGCCCAACGAAGATCCCGAGACGTGCACGTCGTGGCTCAGAATGCGCAACCGCGACGGGCACTACACGCTCATGTTCGCCGAGACGGTGACCGACGGACCCATTATGATTTCGCCGAGAATCAAGTTTGAAGTCGGCGTGCGCATCTTGGGCGGTCTCATGGCGCTCGGGTACGTCGTCGGTGCCATCATGAAGCGTCGAAGCAAAGAGTTTAGCGACGATTTGCTCACCATCAAGGTTGACTGGGTCGAAGGTCTCGACCGCTCCTTTGTCCAGGTGCAGGGTCGCCTTCGCTCGGCGGTGGAGGAGGCGGGTAAAAAGTTGGGTCTCAACGGCACGTACATCCCGCACTCGTACATCGAACAGGTGCAGCTCGAACAGCTCACCAAAGAGCTCGGCTCGCTCACGGATGATCTCAAGGAGAGGTTTCCCATCACCGAGTCGATGCTCACGTCCAACACCGAGGCGTCGGACGACTCGAGCGGGTCCTCTCACAGCGGTCAACGTCGTCGATCGCCGGGCGGCAGCGACAGCGGCGGCGTCGGCCGTCCACCGCACCCTCCGCGACGTCCGGCGTCCGCGATGCCCGCGAACTGGGGCGGATACGGCTTGGACGGTCCGGGCGACGCCGCGTTTTACACGCCGCCGCCTCGGCCGGCGAGCCGCGGCGCGCAGCGCTCGTCCAAGTACGACGGGCACGACCGCGTGAAGAGCCCGAGCCGACGACGCTCGAGCCCGGGCGGGAAACGTTCGTCGCCGTCGAGCTCGCGCGACCAACAAGGTTTGGAGATGAAATTCGATTGGCTCGCCAACAGAGTGGAGAAGCTCGGCGAGCTCCACCGCCAAGCCTCGTGCGAGGACGTCGTCGCCACTCCGGGCGGTTCGCGCGTCAAGGAATCCGACATGATCGCCCGCGAGGTCCAAGCCCTCTCCACCAAACTCGACTCCATGATGATGAGCTTTCACAAGCTCCAGCTCGACGTCTCTCGCGTCGAGAGTCGTCAATACGTCGGCGTCGCCGTCGTCGGCTTCATCGGCGTGTGCGCCGCCTTTTGGGCCGGCGCCGCTCGCCGCGATTAATCTCGCGTGTAACAACAACAGAAACACCAACAACGACGAAGAAACGAAGAAACGAAGAAACGACCGACCGACCGACCGACCGACCGACCGACCGACCGACGCGCCGCCTCGACGCGCCGCCTCGACCTCCGCCGCCTCGTCTCGACGCCTTCCTTCCATATACAAACGTAAAAAACGCCATCATACCATCAATCACACGCGCCCCCTCGAATGCATCATGCACGCACGCCGTGGATGCGGCGCGCCCTCGACGTCACTCGAACGCTCGACGCTCGACGAACCGCCACCGATGTTCGCCACGTCCACCGCGGCGCGCGCACAATTCACCTCCACCCCCGCGCTCGCGCGAAGCGCCCACCGCGCGCGCGCCACCGCGGTCACCCCGCGCGTCGACGCCGCCGCGCAAACCCTCGAGGGCGTCGTCGTCGCCGTGAGCGGGAACAAGAGCAAGACCCTTCGCGTCGACCGCAAGGTGCCGCACCCGAAGTACATCAAGCGCGTCAACGCGTCGAAAAAATTCATGTTTCACGACGAGCAAGGGGCGTGCAAGGTTGGCGATCGCGTGGAGATCGTGGCGTGCAGACCGATGAGCCGCGCGAAGCGATTCACGCTGCAGCGCGTCGTCACCGCGTGCACCGAGGGCGTGAATTGCGACGTCGCGTGAGCGCGCGGTGGCAAAGGAAGGCGCGTCGTCGTTATTTTTTTCGCATCGTCGGGCGTCATCGCGCGACGGCTGGGACGAGACGGTGGCGACGGTCGGTCGAACGGTCGACCGATGGGCGCGCGAGGGGGCGACGGGGAGAAAACCCTATTCGGAGGGTTTGCGAAGGCGCGTCGTCGCGATAGAGTTAGGAAACACAGTCATTCAACGCGCGAGTTTGTAAGATATTATTCGAGCGGATTCTTTATACTATCACGTCGCGGTCGTTCGTGCGTCGAGTCGCGTCGAGTCGCGTCGCGTCGTCACCGTCGGCGCAGGACGCCGCGCGCGACGACGAGAAAATCGGCTAAATTTCTACGGAATCGACGCTTATTCATGCGATCGACGCCCTCGGAGAGGTTATTGGCGGTGGTGAGACCGACGAAGGCGTTTTGCACGAGTTCGGCGCTTCTCGGCTCGTTGGACGCGGTGGTGACGAGAGACGAGGCGAGATTTTCAAAGGCGCGACGCTCGTGGAGAATGATGGGGAGCAACGCGTCGGCGGCTTCGTCGACGAGATCGAAGACGGCTTCCTCGTAAATCAATCGATGGAACAGCACGCGCATGAGATGCGCGAGAATGCTCAGACCCTCGGCGTTGGGCGCCATGTGCGCGCCTAAACCTTCGTTCCGTGCCTTGACGCTGTTGCACTGAAACGTCGAGAGCGCGCTCAGCGCCGTCATGCTCTCCTTGCTCACCGTCTCGTTGGCGTGCTTCAATCCGAACTCTAACGTCGTCATCAGGGTGCCGAAGAGGTGTCCGGGTAACTGTGCGACTTTTTTCGGGTATGCCTCGAGCATGTACGCCAAGAGTTCAAAGTACTGTCGGCACAGTTTGGGAAATTTGAGCAACTCGTCGGTGATGAGCGGAATGACGGCGTCGAGTCCCGCGAAGACGACGCGAGCGATGTCTATTTCCTCGGCGAGCCGCGCAGCTTGATCCGGTGGGGCGGATTCGACGATGGCGTCGTGTAAATTACCGCTGGAGAGATGCGTGAGCATGCGCAGGAGCGCGCGTACCTCCTTGTACGCCTCCTTGACGGCGTCCTCGCTCGACACGGCGCCGACATCCGCCTTGACGTTGCCGCGACCAGACTGCGCGTAGGTTTCTATCACACGCAGACAGTACTTGCACACCCAGTCCACCTGTTGCGCGTTGAGATACGGCGAGTTCATCTCCACGAACTCCTCAGTCAATCGCAGGAGCAACTTGGTGACTCGCGCCAAATCCTTGGCTAAAATTTGCAAATTGATCAAGTGGTCGACGGCGGTGCTGAAAAAATTGAAAATCGGTCCCTGACTCTTCCCGTTCGTCGCGCGCACGATGCCGCGCAGGGCCTCGAGCGCGGCACACGCACGAGCCTCGCCCTCGGGGTGATGCAGACCGACCGTGTCGACGGAGACGGCGGCGAGGACTTCGCCGGGGGGCGAGATGAGACTTGTCACGTACGCCTCGCACTCCGCCGGATCCGGAATGCTCGCGGCGACCCGCCCAACGCATTCGCTCAGACCGCGATGGACCTCGGGCGGGAAAGCAACGATACCGCGCTCGCGGTGCGCGCCGGCGCACGCTTGTCGCAGCGTCGCCCACGAGGGTAGGGTGACCAAGTGTTTCAACAACGTCTTTCGTCTGGTCAACACCGGGAATAAAACGAAACCCGCCGTCTTCTGTAAACTCGTCTCTCCCGACCAATCGCTCAGAGCCTTCGTACCGATTTGAACGAGCAAGTCGAGCGCCTGTACGCCGCCGTTGGCCTCGCTGAACATGCCTCCACCACTCGCGGCGAGTTTATTTGCGATGTCCGCACCTCTTCGAACGCCGCCGGCGGCGGCGTACACCGCCGCGTGCAGACTACCTCCGGAATCTTCCGGAATCAGGTACGTGTCCGCCCATCGAGCGAGACCCCAAATGATGGTTTCGAGGAGACGAGGTGAGAGCGCACCGCGCGCGTTCGCATCGAGGGCTAAGCAACCAAAATCTAACAACGCCCTGGCGAGTTCCACGACGCAATCCGAAGCTCCAGCCGCGGTGGCCGCGGACGCCGCGGCGAGCGAGTCCGGAGGAATCGGCGTTTCCCCGTCGCCGTCGTCGGCGAGAACGTGGGCGATGAGTCTGGTCAACCACCACAATTCCTCTAGAAGTTCGCTCGGATCTTGTCCGCTCGCCACGCACGCCGGCAGCGCCGTGCGCTTTTCAATCAACGCTTGTTGCAACATCGGCAACGTCGACGTCGGATGCGCTCGTAAAACTTGCGCCGCAAGCTCCAACCTAGCGTCGAGCGCCGCCGCACCAGCCTTGCCTTCCTCTTCGTGTCCATCGTCTTCTTCGTGCGCGCCCTCCCGCGCCGCCTTCAATCCGGCGAACACGTACGCCTGCGAAATCTTGGCGGCACCCTCCAGGACGGCGACCGGGACCACACCCACGGTGTCCGCACCGCCTGGTGTACCCATGCCCTTGTTGACGAGGGACGCCCACGCTTCGAGCAACATTTTCAGACAATCGTCCACGACGGCTCCCTCGCAGTGCACGGAGAGCGCGTCCTGATTCAAGCACTCCAACGTCAGCTCGCCTAACAAATCCAACGCACTTCTATTGTTCAATTCTGGTCCTAATGATACATTTGCAAAATCTCTCGCAGCATGCACGGTCGCTAACGCCGACATGGATCGGCAACCATCGATCAGAGCGTCCTCGCCGTGACCCTCGAGCGCGGCTCGAACGCTCGTCGATGCCGGCAAGAGATACTTGGCTATGGCTCGCGCGCATCGCACGAAATGACCGACGCGCAAAGCGTCGTCGGTGCCGCTCGAGGGAAATACGCACCCACTGAGCGTGCACAGCGCGCTCAACGTCTTTCGACTCGCCGCCGCCACTCTCTTCGCCTCGTCGCCGCCGCCCGCGAGCACGGCGCTCTCCGCCGAGGCGTGCAAATCGTACAACCAATCCAACGCCCCAGGGTTCAGCAACACGTCTCTCCACTCAATCCCCGGGGTGAGCTTCACGAACGCGTTCGCCGCGCTCTCCGTGCTCGGAAACGACCGCCCTCTGAACCCGTAACTCACGTCCCTATTAAAGTCCCAACTCAACACCGCGTTCATCAATCGCAACGCCGCCGCGCACGCCCCGTGATCGCTTCCATCGTTCACACTCCCACTCGCCACGCACGCCTTCGCCGCTTCGCACCCGTGCACGAAAAACGGCTTCAAAAAATGCTTCTCCGCGCTCGTTCGACACCTCTCGTGTCGCTCCCACGTCGTCCCGAGCTCGCTCGCCGTCCCCGGCGCGAACTCACTCACCACCGCCGCGAACACCTCCAATCCGATCGTCCGCGCGTCCGACGTCGCTCCCACCGCTTCGCTCGCCTCTCGCACGTCTCGTTCGCACGCTCCAAGCACGGCCATCTTCGCCCCGTCGTCCGCGTCGACGCACGCCCGCTTGACCAACGTCGCCGTCGTCGAGCTCATCTGATTCCTCACCACCGTCGGCGCCCCCGCCCGCGCGAGCGTCCATCGCAGGGCAAACTCTCGATGCGCCGCGCGCTCTTTCTCCCCCATCCCCCCCCACTCGCGCAGCGTCGCCGCGCGAAAGCAGTTGGCGGCTTGAAACTGCGCGTCCACGTTCCCGGAGTGCGCGAGGACGCTCTGCGCGACGCGCGACGCGTTGGCGCGCGCGCGAAACTCGAGCAACGCACGCTCGGCGTCGACGCGCGCGCGCGGGTCCGCGAGCGCCGCGGCGGCGCGCTCAAAGGCGAGCGCGTCCTCGTCCATGTCGCGCGCGTCGGCGAATGAGAGACGCATCCGCACTGTCCCGCGCGTCGACGACGCATGCCGAGCACCGCGCCGCGCGAGACGATCGATGAAGACATCGCTCGCGTCTGCGACGCCCTGCGCGCGTGCGCGAGGGACGACCGCGAGCGCGAGGAGGCGGAGATGTATCGAACGCGTCTGCGGGACGCCGTCGAGCTCGTCGCGCCGGGCGTCGTCGACGTCGACGCGCTGTGCGTGTGCGCGGTCGAGGTGACGGAGGCGTTCATCGCGCACGCGATGCGTTGGGTGCGAGACGGGGAGGCGACGACGCGAGGGGAGAGGGTGGAGACGTGGATGAAGCTCGAAGAGGCGACGGCGGCGGCGGAACGCGCGTGGGCCGGGACGAGACGACGCGGACGGGAGAAGGAGATCGAGTGCGTCGAGGAGAGATCGAGCAGACGGTTGGATCGGTTCGAGCGTTGGATCGAGGCGGTGCGCGTGAAGGAGGCGTTTGAACCGTACGATCGAGAGGCGGCGGCGGCGGCGCTCGGACGTCCCGCCGTCGCCGACGCGACCTCGGCGGACGGATGCAGTCATCGAATAGAGCGCTCCTTCGTCGATGGCGGGATGTGCCGTCACGACGGTCACGCGGAATGTGGATCGCATCGCTCGAGAGACGCGGCGGCTGAGTTTGCGCATCACGAACATTTGGTATTGAGGGGCGCGGCGCCGGCGGAGGCGTTGCGAAAGATGGTCGAGGACCGCGTGAGCGATAACGCCGAGCGCGGAATCGTGTACGAGTTGGCGTGCGCGCGCGTGTTCGGACGCATGAAGTATTCGTTGGAGACGGATGACGAGGGGATTCGAGAGTTGGTGGTCGATAGATGTCCGGCGCTCATGGCGCAATACGTCATGTGGATGAAGAACGCGCGCGTCCTCGCGCGCGTCGAGGGAGACCCCACGACGTTTCGACCCGCGATCATCGCGCTCTCGAGGTGGATCAAACGGGATCGCGACGGCGCGCTCTTCGAGACGACGCGAGGTAGGGCCAATTTCTTTTCCGCCGTCTTCAACGCGTTCGCCGTCGTCCTCGGCCAGAGCGGCGGCGAATCGCTCGACGAATTCGATCGTCTCGACGAAGTCAGGCGCGATGCCGAGGCGCTCGCGGCGGACGTCGTCGACGGGAGATCGCGGGTAGACGCGACGGACGCGCCCGGTGACGATTGGGGCGAGGAGGATTTCGGCGCGCTCGCTTTGCGCGCGGCGCACGAGAATTTCTCCCGCGCCGTCGACGCCGCGCTACGACGTCGATCCCGGCGCGTATCGACAACTTAAACGTCGTCGCGGTGGAAAACGTTGAATCAGCTCTGTACAATAACGCACGAACACGTGTATGTAAAAAATAGTGTTGTATATCATCAATGTAGAATCCAGACGCTCGACCGCGCGTAACTCTCCGCGCTCCTCACGCGTCGCGTTTCCCAACCTCCGCGCCTTGTAGTTGTCTCACGAGTATGCACTTTTTATAAAGGCGATACTCGACCGCCAACCGAAGACGCCGCGGCGTATCCTCGGCGGAGAACAACGCTTCATCCTCCTCGATCGTCGTCTTCATCGATAACAAAATCTCCTCGCACCGTTTCTTGATGGCGTGCATCACGTAGTGGTCGGGATTTTCATCCGGCATGAGCGCCTGAGAAAAGTGTCTAAACATCAACCAGAGCGCCTCGTCGTAACTCGTCGTCCATCCCACGCTCGGACCCATGAGCGTGGACTGAATCTCTCTGAGTTTAAGCTCGGCGGATTCGTTCGCGGGCGCGCCGCCCGCGAGACCGACGATGGACGCGCGCTCCCTCGCGCGTTGTTGCGCCTCGAGCTCGTCGGCGACGGCGCGTCCCGCCGCCTTATCGAGCACGATCTCCCCGCTCTCGCTCCTGAACGTCTCCGCGAACCAATCCGCGGCGTGACTCAACGAACTCCACAGTTCGACGCGATCGTACGGATTCATCGCGCCGACGAATCCCATGTACAATAAAAAGGACTCGGCGGGTTCGCACGCGTACTGCGTCACCAATTCTTCCCCGGGCGCCACCGTCGTCAACGCTCGAAGCACCACGGCCTCACCGTCCTCGCTCGCGTCCCACTTAACGTTCGCGCTTCCGTGCGAGTGATTCAACATGTCCAAAACGGGCGCTAAAAAGCTCTCTCCGCGCTCTAAATCCACCGCTCGCGAGCGCACGCACGCCAACGCCCACGTCCAGTGCTTCGCCCAACTCTCCTCCCCGTGCGTCTCCATGAGCTTTTTCACCGTCCCCGCGTCTCGAGCCTTCACCTTGGCGCAATTCCCGATCCCTCGCGCGAATTGCATCTCACCGATCTCCTCATTCGTCCATCCATTCACCGGCGAGTCGACGTCTCGCGGGAGCGCGTCGACGTACGGCGTCCACGCGTCGTCCACCCCTCGCTCGCTCTCCCATCGGATCTTCGCCAGCGTCGCCGCGAGTCGATCGGAGGGGGTATACAACGCCTTGGCGCTTCCTTCCGCGCCGTCGTCGAGCGGACACGAGGTGGCACCGCACCGCAGACCGCTCGTCCCCACGCACGCTCGAAAGGGGACGCGCAGACAGACGGTGTCCGCCTTGATGGCGTCCGTGTCGGCGCACACGACGGCGCGCTCGCCCGTGGCGTCGTCTTGAACGAGTCTCACGCGGGAGGTGTCGATGTCTCGAGCGTGAGACCATCGGAGGAAGGGGTGGTCGTCGGCGACGGGTCGCATGATCGATGGGACGGGGCGTCGCGCTGTGCGGCGGCGACAAAGGGGCGCGTCGGTTTGAGTGGATCACAAGGCGTCGATTCACGCCGAATCTAATAAGAATGAGTGCTCGCGAGCGATGGCGCTGAGTGGCGTGCGGAGAGACGGTGTCTCCGGCGCCGATGTCGCGGCGTCGAGTTTTTCTTTGAGCTCGCCGAGGCGTCTGTCGTAGGCGCGCTTTTGCGATTGAAGCTTGACGTACACCATCTTGGCGACTCCCTTGTAGTAGAGGGCGCGCTGTTTGGTGGATTCGCACGCGCTGAGGGCGACGGATGCGGCCTCTTTAGCGGTCTCGACGACGCGTTCGGCGTCGTGGGTCGGAGGTTCGGCATCGCGAGGTCTCGCGTACATCTCGCGCTCGACTTGTTTGATTTCGTCTTGTAATCGTTGAGCGTACACGTCGTTCGTTTTGAGCGCCGTCTCGGCGTCGCGCGCTTCTTGCGCTAAAAATTCGACGAATGATGATTCGTGCGGCTCGTCATCGCGCGATGGAGGCGCGTCCTCGGGCGCGGGGCGAGACGCGGTAATCTCCTCGAGCCGAGCGCCGAGCTCGTCCAACATCGTCTTCTTCTCCGAACGCACCGCGGCGAGCGATTGTTTCATATCGATGAGCTCTTTGCGAAGCTCGTCGACGACGGATGATTCGGTTGCCGCGCGCGCGGACTCTCGCTCTCGTCGCTGCGCGTGCTCGAGCTCGGCGCGAAGCTCCTCGACGACGTGTTCCAACTCGCGCGCCTTGTACTCGTACTCGCGCAAATGCGACTCGACGAGTTGCCTCGCCTTGATCTCGTCGCTCGTCTTCTGCAGGTTGGCTTTGTATTTGCACACCAGGGCGTAATTATCATCCTTAATCTTCGTCAGACGCGCGACGGTGCCCTCACTCTTCGCGAACTCGGCGCGGAGCTTGGATCGCTCCGCCTGCAGTCGTCCAATTTCGTTGGCTTGTCGAGAGGTGATGTCGACTAAATCCCGATTCGTGGCGACCAGACTCGACACGTTCATCTTGCGAGAGGACGACGTGGACGATCTCTCGCGTGTATTCTTCACCGGCGACGGAGACAGCGGATCCTCGCTCTCCGAGACGTCTTCAATCTCGAGTTCGGTGTCTTCGTCCGCCAGTCGCGCGGCGATAACGGCGTCGTCCAGTTGCGAGAGCAAGTCTTGCTCTCTCTCTCGAAGCGCCGTGGTCTCTCGCTGCAAGTGCGCGCTATGTTCGAGCGCATTTTCGAGTTCGGTGGTGAGATCGACGAGTTTATATTGCTCTCTGCTCGCCGCCTCCGCCGCGCTTTGCTTGGCGTCTTGCGCCTCGACCGACGCGCGCTCCTTCTCCACTTGCGCCTGCTTGAGCTCATACTGCACGCCCTCGAGCGCGCTGGTGAGGTCTTGTATGTTCACCATGGCGGTGGCTAAATCTCTTTCCAACTCGTACGTCTTGGAGGACCCACTCGTGGACATGCCCTGCACAGCGCACGTCAATTCTTCGTTTTGTGAGCGAAGCGTCGCGAGCTCGGCCGTCGAGCGCGCCATGGACGCCTCGTTCGAGACCAACCGACGCTCTGCGTCACCGAGCGATCGACGCAATTCATCAATCTCCGTATTCTTCGCCTCGATCATGGCGTACACGTCCGATTCCGCCTTGGAATTCTCCGCACGATGTAAAACAATCTCGCCTTCTGAGCGCTCGAGTGCGGATCGCAATTCTGCTTCGCCTGCTTTTCTCCAACTCACTTCGCGCTTCAACTCTTCGACCTCTGCCTCCAGGCGCTCATTTTCGGTCTGAAAGTACACCTTCTCGTTTGCCGTCTCCTTGATCTCATTCAGCGCCGCCTCTAGGCGTGCGATTTCCTCTCGCGCGCTCTCGAGTTCGCATCGAAGCGCCTCGGATTCGATTTCGTCGGCGCTCGCCGCGAGTTCCTTCAGTTTCGCCATGTCGTCCTCCGCGCGCTTCTCGTTCGCTCTGGACTCGCACAGTGCCTTTTCCATCTGCTGCGCGCGCGTTTCGAGCTCGATGACCCTGCGACGAACCTCTTGCGTCTCCGCCTGCGCCGCGCACCTCTCCGTCTCCGCCTTGACACACTGCGTATTGGCGGCGTCCATCTTCGCCCACGCCTCGCGGACCGCCTCTTTCACCGACTCTTGCACGCGTCGTTCGTTCGCCTCTAAAACCTCTCGTTTCTCATCCAGATTGAGCTCGAGTTCGTGCACGCGCGCCTTTAAGCGCGCGGCGTTTTCATTCGCCGAGACGAGTTTGCGAGAAATCTCCTTCGTCTTGCGTTCCTCGAGCAGACGCGTCCGTTCGATCGCCATCGCGACCTGCGGATCGTCCACGTTCGGCGTGACGCACGCGGGCTCATCCTCGCTCGCCTCTTCCTCGTCCTCTTTCTCGCTCGCGTCCTCGTCGACGCGCTCGCGCGCCTTGGCCTCGTTTCGCAACTCCTCCACCGCCGCGCGCAGCTCCGCGCTCTGTTCTCGCGTCTCCGCCACCAACGCGCTCGACGGCGACGTCTCCTCTCGCTCCGTCTCCACCGTCGCCAATAAACGAGCGTCTAAAGCCTCCACCACCGCCTCACCGTCCTCGTCCTCGAGCACGTCCAACCGCGCGCCCTCGCTCGCCGACGCGCTCGGCGTCGGTTCCGACGACAGCTCGCGCGACCGCGCCAACTTTTCTCTCGTCCTCTGCACCTCCTCGCGCCAGTCGCTCGCCGACGCGCTCCGAGGCGTCTCCCCGAGTCTCGTCTTCCCCGCGCTCCCTCGAGACGCCGCCTTGGTCGCGTACGCTCGACCGATATCCTCCGCCCGCGCCGTCGCGCTCGGAGAATTCAAAAGTTTCGAGCTCAGCGCGTCCGCTCTCGCGCTCGCGCCCACGGAATCCTCCTCCCGTCGCCTCGATCGAGTCCTCGCGCTCACCGGAGGCGTGTTTTCCTCCCCTCCCCTCGCCGTCGCGAGCGGTGACTTCCCGGGCGTCGTCTTCCCCGCGCCATCGCCTCGACCGACCGCGCGCGCCCCGACGCGCCCATCGTCCGCATCGCGCGCGCTCGCCTCCGCGTTACCGCTCCGATCCATCAGAGGACTCCGCGCGGTATCCCTCGACATATCGCGCGTCCGCGCCCCCGCGCGAGCCTCGCGCGGGACGGTGTGCCGATGGGCGCGGTCGTCCATCGACTCAACGGTTAAAAAACAAAATCCTCTCGCGCGGGAAACGACGCGACGCCACACGTCCGCGCGCGCGAATCGCGCGATTCTCGGTCGCGCGCGCGATGCGAACGCGATGTCGCCCGCGAGGGGAGGTGTTGGAACACGGCGTCGCGGTTCCGGCGAGCATGTCGTTCGCGAGACTCGTCGACGGGGTGAAAGCGTTACCGGTGCGCATCTCTCTCTCTCTCTCGCGCGCGCGACGCGACGACGCGCGATGAGACGCGCGATGCGAGAAGACGACGAACGCGCGCGCGCGCGTCTCGCGCGGGGTGTCTCCGAGGGACTGGGTCGACTGACGACGCGACGCGGTGGTGATCTGCGCAGGGACTCGTCGAGTCCGCGCTCGAGGCGACGGCGTCCCGAGACGTCGTCGACGTCGATACGGCGGCGAAGGCGCTCGGGGCGCCGGTGATCGCGGTTCGACGCGCGTTTGATGCGGTGCGAGCGGTGAGCGAGCGCGCGAGGGATGATCACGAGGGTGGCGCCGACGCGCCGACGTGCGAGACGCGGCGTCTGCACATGTTGCTGGCGGCGACGTGTTTCTCGGCGTCTCGAGGGCGGACGGTGGCGGTGTACAGGGATGAGAGTCGCGTGGGAGCGTTCGAGGATGAGGGTACGAGTGGGAAGGAGGGCGCGGGACACGCGAGGAGTCCACCGCCGAGGAGTCCGTCGAAACGCGCGCTGTTGCGTCGCGCGGCGCCGGGATCGCCGTCGAGCGAACGCGACCGGGGCGCGACTCTGGATGGATGGTCGGGCGTCGAGGACGACGGCGCCTTCGGCGCGTTCTTATTACAGAATTGGGACGCCGTCGTGCGCGCGTGTCGATTAGAGAAGAATCCGTCGACGTCGACGTTGACGAGAGAGGAGTGCGCGAGTTTGGATTTTTTGTTTGAGACGCGAGACGAGCGAGGGGAGAAAAAGAGCATCGCCGAGTGCGCGATGGGGGATGCGGAGGCGATCGAGTGCGACACGCTTCGAGAATGGATTAGAAATAACATGGATCCGACCTCGGTGTCGTGTTCGGCGCTTTCGTTGAAGGATGGCGTCTCGGCGGTGTCCGCCGTCGCCGCGGTGGCGGAGATGGCGTCGACGTCCGAGCAGTACGGTTCCAAGACGCTCGTGACGATCGATAGCGCGTATAAAACCACCATCGTCCGGCGACAGGGGACAGAGGGCACGCACGCCGCGTCAACGCATGCGGTCATGTGTCGGACATCACCGAGAGATTTACCGACGTACGGCGCGGTGAATTACGACGACGACGCCGTCCCGTGCGCGCGCGTCGTCGATTGCACGGATTCCATCGTGTATCTGTTAGAACCGTACGATTACGTCACCATCGCCGGGTGCACTGATTGCGTTATCGTCGTCGGCGCGGTGTCGAGATCGATGCGCGTGGAGGGATGCGAGCGCGTCAAGCTGATTTGCGCCACCAAGCGCGTCGTCGTTCGTTCGTGCTTTGAGTGCACGTTTCATCTGGGCGTCCTCAATCAACCGATGTTCGTCGGAGACAATCGAAAGTGCGTCTTGGCTCCGTACAACACGTTTTACGAGCACCTCGACGAGCACTTGACGCGCGCCAAGCTCGCGCCCGAGGCGTGTAACGCGTGGGATCGTCCCGTCGTTCTCGGCGCGGATTTACCCATTCAAGACGGTTCGTCCTCCCCTTCAACCCCAGACGTCGTGCGCATATCCAGCGGCGTGTCCCTCATGTCCCCGGACGCGTTCACGATGTTCATCATCCCGTTTCGCGAGCACTCGGACGGAGAATCACCTATGGACCAAGACGGCGGGGCCTTTCCGTCGACGCCCTCCGTCTCCACGCCGACGCAAGCCAACCCGTTCGAGACGCCGGCAAACTACGTCACCGCGCTCGAGGCCAAGATGGAGCTCATCTGCGAAGTTCGAGCGCGCGTGCGAGACGCCCCGCTCTCGGAGACGAAACGGTCCGAGCTCAAGGCGGCGATTCAGAGTCACTTCAAGGCTTGGCTTCAATCCTCGGGCAAGTCGCGAGAAATTTTCGATTTATCCGCCGTCGAGCGCGAAGAGATTCGCTCGCGCGCCGTCGCCGACGCCCCCGCGTGAGCGACGAAACAAAAGTAACCACCGAAAACCGACCGTGTAAAAAATTCATTCATCCTCCCATTCAGACGATTACTAGATTACTAGACTACGACGGAACCGCCGTCCGTCCCGCGCGCCCGTCTCACCCCGCCGCGGGATTCGCGTGAATCGTCACCCCCTCGATCTTCACCTCCCTCACCGGTCGATCCCGCTCGTCCACCGCCAATCTTTCCAACGAATCCAACGTTCCGTGTCCATCGATCACCCGTCCGAATATCGTCACTTTCCCGTCCAGGTGCGGAAGTTTCCCAAACGACACGAAAAACTGACTTCCATTCGTGTTCGGTCCCGCGTTCGCCATCGCCAGCACCCCTCGCTCGGCAAACTTGAGATGCGCGGAGAGTTCATCCGCGAAGTGTCCGCCGTAAATCGACGCCCCTCCCCTCCCCGTGCCCGTGGGATCGCCGGATTGAATCATGAATCCCTTGACGCATCGATGAAACGCGCACCCGTCGTAGTACCCGCTCGCGCACAGCGCGAGGAAATTCTCGCACGATTTCGGCGCGTCGGCGCAGTACAACTCGAGTTTGAGCTCACCGAGCGTCGTGCGGAGGGTGACGGACATCCCGCGCGTCGTCCAGTGGCGCGAATCGGACGCGAATCGAAACGTGACACGAAATGCACATGACATCCTTACCTCGCGTCGCGTCGACGACGACGGTGTCCGTCGTCGAGATGGCGTCCGACAGCGCGATCGATCTCACGCTGACCGTCTCGTCCGCGCGCGCGCGTCGAGGCGAGGCGTCGACGACGAAACGGACGCGAGAAGACGCCGATGATGATGCGTCGGCATCATCGAGCGCCGTCGCGATCGACCGCGCGGTGCGCGCGCTTCGTTCGTCCGACGCCGACGCGAGGGCGAGATACGACGCGGCGTTGACGCTGTACCGCGCGCTGGCGATTCGCGCGAACAGAGAGACGGCGGAGACGGTGGACGCGGCGGCGGCGTGCGAGACGGCGTTGACGCGCGCCGTCGCGGCGGACGACGACGAGCGCGATGATGTGGATGAAGGCGCGCGAGGGGTGCGAAGAGAGACGGCGGTGTGTGCGATGGGTGCGCTGGCGCGCGTGCGAGGGGATGGGGAGGCGGCGGAGACGCTGCGAGGGGTCGGCGGGAGGATGGTGGGCGCGGCGTTGGCGAGATGGACGTCGCTTCGATGCGTCGGGAGGTCGAGTGATGAGGCCACGCGCGCGCTCTCGGCGTCTGATTTAGTGAGATTTGCGGCTATACTATCGAAGAGGGCGGATTCTCCGGCGTCGAGAGCGTTTTGTGATTGTGGAGGGGTGTCGTCGTTGTTGGCGCTCGTCGACGCCGACGACGTCGAGTCTTCGATGAATTCGGCAGCCATGTTCGACGCGGCGAAGGCCGTCGCGGGGTTCTGTGCGTCGAATTCCACGCGATTCGACGTCGAGAGCGTGACGGAGGAGATCGAGGCGATATTACAATCATCCTCTGGGACGATGCGCGATTATTTGCCGGCGGTGGCGGCGACGATGCTTCGACGCGCGGCGGCGTCGTTGGCGAAACGTCCGGCGTCGAGACGGCGTCGAGACGGTGCGCTCGAGCGTCAATCGTCGTATAACATATCCAATCTCACGGATTGCGTCGCCGTGAGCGATGATGTGCGCGTCGCCGTCGCCGTCGCGACGTCGACCGACGACGACGAATCCGCGGGATTGACGCGGTCGTTCGGATCAAAAATCAATCTCTCCCGCACGCGGTCGTCCTCGCTCGATTCTCTCGGTGCGATGGACGTCTCCTTCACCGCGAGTCTGTCCAAACCCGCCGCATCCATTCCCGAACACCATCACGCGTCGCCGCCACTCTTCGCGTCGCCGTCGTCGCCGCCGCCGCCGCCGCGCGCGCGGCCGAGTTCCAACGCGCTCGCATCGAAATCACCCTCACGCACCGGCGTCGGCACCACGACGACGATTCGCGCGAGACGACACCTCTTCCGTCGTCTCGCGCAGTGTCTCACCCTCGTTCTCGCCCTCGCTCTCGCTCGAGCGGTTTCGACGCGCGCGTTCGCGTAGACGGTTTCGATGATTGTAATGATCCCATCGATTCGTCGCCACACCTCGTCGCGCGACCCATCTCGCGCGACGCGCGCGCTCTCGTCGCGTCACCCACGATGCGAGCGACGCCTGCACCCGCGTCATCGCGCGTCGATCGTCGCGCGACGTCGACGACGGCGCGTCGACGTGGATGGCGCGTCTCGGGCACCGATGCATCGATGCGGACGGGGACACGCGCCGTCGCGCGCGATGTCGACGCCGACGCCGCGTACGAGTGGTGCGTTCGATGATGTTCGATTCGGGGAAGACTTCGGCGATCGGCGCGGTGGGGACTCGGCGCGCGGGGGGGGGGGACACGCGCGATGATTATGATTTTTGTTGGTTTTTGTTGGTTTTTGATGTTTTTTTGATGTTTTTCTCCGCGAGGACGACGACGCGACCGAGGAAATGAAACGCGAATGAATGATGGGAGTTGGACGCGCGCGCGCGACGACGGTACCGGCTCGTCGAGCGACGCGCGAACGAACGGATGACGGACCGACTGACGAACCCGCCGGACGACGCGTTCGTTCTCCGTCGCAGCGTCGTCATCGAGAACCGAGCGGCGAGCCTGAGCGGGGCGAAACGAACGCTCGTGGTGGCGATCGAGGATAAACAGAGCGACGTGGCGTCGAATCGACGAAATACGTCGTCGAGCGCGTCGTTTGAGCACGACAATGGCAAGGCGTGGACGGAGCGGTTTCACGAACCGGGACAGTACGTCATGGCGAGGTGCGCGTGCGGGGCGGAGACGCGATTACCGCTCGCTCGATCGCCGTATCACGTTCGATACGACAGCTCGCGATTAGACAGCGCCAAGGTGGAATTTTTGGTGGATTTGAAGACGCACCCGAACGCGCTCACGGCGGCGGCGCCCGGTTTCACATTTTCGGTGAGCGCTCCGGCGGGCGGCGGATTCTCCAACGTTCTCTTCGCCGAGCGGTCGCTCGAGTCGGCGATGCGTAAAGAACACAATCTCGTCATCGTCGCGTACGGGACGAACGGCATGGCGAGCGTGCGTTCGCTGTTAGATTGGCAACCGGCGATGGCGTACGCGAGCCAGCACGCGGTGACCGTCTTTTATCTCTGCGAATCCCAAGAGGACGCCGCGCTCTTATCCCTCCACGACGAGTGGCGCGAGGAAGGGTTTAAAATCATCGCGTGTTACGGCGATCTCGACGATCAGATATTTTTGATGGAGCAGTGTTTCGCCACGGGCGCGCCCGGCGCCGGCGGTCGACCCGTCGTCTTGGGCGCCGACCCGTCCAGGGCGTCGGCGCTCCTCGCCGGCGCCGAGGGCGAGACGGCGCGTCGATTACTCGCGCTCATCGAATCACGAGGCGTCGCGAAAGATAACGTGTTAACGAGCGACTTTTATTAACGCACATTAACGCACAGAACACCGACGACCGACGCGACGCGCCCGACGCGCGTCCCGCGCGACTCGAAACGCGCGCGCCGAGAAAAAGATCCCCATCGATGCTCGCTCGTCTTTCTCCTCCGCACACCTCCTCGCGCGCGAGTCGACGCGCGCGATGGGTAAAAAAGACGAAACGCCCGAACAGCGCGCCGCGCGTAAGGCGAAAGGTGCGTCGAACGACGACGACGACGCGTGATTCATTCGCGTCCCCGCCGGGACGCGAACACGACACGAACGCTCGGGACGCGACGCGCGACGACGCGAGAGGAGACGACGAGGGCGAGGGATGACTGACCGCGATCGATGCGTTCGTTTTCGCGCGCGCAGAGAGATCGACGGGGGAGAAGAAGGAGAAGAAGGCGGATAAGGGGGAGAAGAGGGAGAAGAAGGAGAAAAAGGAGAAGAAGGAGTCGAAACCGGCGGCGGCGAAGAAATCCGAACCTCCCAAGCGACAACCGAAGAGACCGGTGCGCCCGCCGATTGAGAATGAAAATGCCGGGGATTATTTAGCCGGTATGGACCTGCCGTCGAGCGACAGCGAGGATGAGAGCGAGAAGGAGACGGAGAGAGAGGAAAAGGTGATAACCTTTGACGGACCGTCGGAGAAGCAAATCCGAAGACAACGACAAAAAGAAATCGAAGCGGCGAGAAAGGAGGCACAGGCCAAGGCGGAAGCGATGATGGAGGACGACGATGCGTTTAACGTGCGAATTCCGAACATGTCGGACGAGTACATGGCGGCGATAG
>MDTE01140794.1_pt1 | contig 32086 bp, 39 predicted proteins | sample 811231 | NCBI WGS metagenome assembly MDTE01 (sample SAMN05326651, study PRJNA326480) | marine metagenome | isolation source: seawater | place: Indian Ocean: Red Sea | collected 2010 | reverse complement strand
CTTGGTCTTGTAGGGGCTGGTGGTGTAGGAAGAGTCATCGAAACTCAACGTCAATTCTTTCGCTTTGATCGAATTTTAGGTTTACTGGTCATAATTTTTGTAATTGTGTGGATCATTGAACAGATCAGCGTCTCACTGAGAAAGCGACTTGTTTGATATGCGAAACCTTTCAGAAACCCAAGCTACAGTCGAGAGACCTCTTCCTCCGAAGACTTTTCATCTTTGGTTGATAGCGGTCCCGCTCTTAGTCGCAATCGTTTGGTCCGTAACGGGACTCAACATAACGCTCTCGCGTCTTCTTGATGCACCAGGTGATGCTTGGACTATTTTAAGGCAGATGATCCCACCAGCTTTTGGTGAAGTTTATGAACGTGGTGCAGTCGGAAAAGTGTTCGAGTCTGTATATATAGCTTGGATCGGAACAATTATTGGAGCTTTAATTTCACTTCCTTTAGCGTTTCTAGCCGCCCATAACGTGGCGCCAATATGGATTAGATCCCCAATACGACAGTTATTTAATGCAATCAGAGCCGTACCGGAATTAATACTTGCTGTTGTTCTCATTCCTGTCACAGGACTAGGAGCATGGGCAGGAACTCTCGCAATTGGATTACATTCGATCGGCACTCTTGGAAAATGGGCTTGTGAATCAATTGAAGATATTGATGATGGTCCAGTGGAAGCAACGAAAGCGTGTGGAGGTAAATGGGTTAACGGCATGAGATGGGGCGTTCTTCCTCAAGTAATGCCAATAGTGAGTTCTTACTGGTTGTTTAGATTTGAAATAAATGTGAGAGCTTCAGCCGTTCTTGGCATGATCGGTGCAGGAGGTGTTGGATCAGAATTAGTTTCTCAGCTCTCATTCAGAAACTTTCCCGCAGCAAGTGCAGTTTTGCTAATGACGATGGCAGTCGTTCTTACAATAGATACAATCTCGGCCGCGGTGAGACGCAGAATAATTAAAGGGGCAGAAATTGATGAGGAGTCTAAAAATCTTGAAGCTATTGCTGACCTGACAGGGATTAGAGCATAAAGAGATTACTTGTTTTTGAATTTATACTTTTAAATTCTGCTGACTAACCTTTTGTTATGACAGATACTGTTGTTGGAATTGATATTGGTGGTACTTCGGTGAGAGCAGTAGCACTGGATCTCGAAAACAACGAAGTGAAAGATCAACTAAATACAAGCAGCAGTGATAACGGTCCCGAGCTAATTCGAATATTGAGCTCTGTAGTTAAAGAACTAGAAAAGAGGTCAAAAAACGACTTCTCAGCAATTGGTCTCGGTGTAGCAGGATTAGCGAACAAATCTGGAGTAGTCAGATACTCTCCAAATCTTCCAAATCTTATTGAATTCGCAATTGGTCATGAACTGGAAAAAAAGCTTGGAATTCGCGTGTCCGTTGGAAATGATGCCACAGTTGCAACAATAGCGGAATGGAAAATCGGAGCAGGAAGAACTAGCGACAACTTTGTCTTAGCAACTTTAGGCACTGGAATCGGAACCGGTTTTGTAGTTGACGGCCATCTATTACTTGGTAGTAGTGGCTTTGCAGGAGAGGCGGGACACATGACTATCGATGCAAATGGTCCAGTTCACGTGACAGGTCAAAAAGGCCCTTGGGAGTACTACGCCTCAGGCAATGCTCTAAACCGTATCGTTCAAAAAGAGGCAGCAGAGGGAAATTTCAATTGGGCCGTTGAACAAGCCGGTAGTTGGGAAGGGGTCACAAGCCACCATTTTTCTTTAGCGGTAAAAAATCAGGAACCTGACTCCTTGAGAATTTTAGATTATTTCTGCCAAAAGGTAAGTACAGGCTTGACAAATTTGATTTTACTTTTAGACCTGGACACGGTTGTTATTAGTGGCGGAGTTTGTGAAATTGGAGAGCCCCTAAGACATGGAATCGAAACTTGGGTTCAAAATATTTTGATCGGAAACAAGCACCGACCGAAAATTGAGGTAAAACTTGCCGAACTCGGAGCAGACTCAGGGGCCATCGGAGCCGCTCTCTCAACACAAGAATGATCAAGTACCAGTAAGTTCTGTTTCAAACATTTTTATGACTCTACTCCAAGCCATTTCAGCAACTTCTTTGTTATAAGTACCTAGAGGGTTTTCCTCATTGGCGAAAGCATGACCGGTTTGCGGATAAATATTAAAGGCAACTTCTTTACCCATTTCTTTTAGTTTTTTCTCCAATTCAATTACTAGATCTGGAGGAAAGAAATCATCCACACTTGCAAAATGCCCCTCAACCCGAGCTGTTAGACCAGACCAGTCAGGTTCATTGTCTCCCAAAGGAGCTCCATAAAAAGGAGCTGCTGCTGCTATGCGTTCGCCCTCTGAAGCAGCAATTAATAAAGTCAGCATTCCTCCCATGCAAAACCCAACTACTCCCACTGATGAACCTTCAACGTCAGAACGGTCAAGTAAATAGTCGATAGCTCCAGACATGTCACGTGCCGCCCTATCTGGTGGCAGAGTGCTCATAAGCTCACCCGCTTTGTCCATCTCTGAATGTTGAGCCAACTCCCCGTGATACAGGTCAGGGGCTAGAGCCACGAAACCTTCAGATGCAAGGCGGTCACAAACAGCCTTAATTTGTGGTGCCAAACCCCACCACTCCTGAATAACCATCACAGCTGGACCCATTTCTTCCGGCAAAGCCAGGTATCCGCCTGCTTCAGCATCGCCAGCTCGGAAATTTATCATTTCACCGCTCATCTTCTACTCCTGTCCTGAAAATAAACAAAGGGGAATAATAATGTTCCCTTTTATTTACAAACCCTTTAGAAAAACAATATAAGGAAATGGGATTGATTAATGTGTCCAGAGAAAAGAGGACGTAGCCTTCGTGTTATGACCCGCCCCTGTAGCTCAGCGGATAGAGCATCGGCTTCCGGAGCCGTGTGCGCAGGTTCGATTCCTGCCAGGGGCGCTAAAGGTGAATGGTTGTAAAAGCGAATAGGATATTATTAGATCCGAACCCAGACTAGAGAAGCACCCAATAAATGACAGAAAAAAAGCAACCTCGATGGACTTTCCAGTGGAAAGAACTTTATGAAGAAGTCATAGACACGGGGCTTTGCACAGGTTGTGCGGGGTGTGTTATCTCATGCCCACATGATGTAATTGGCTATGAACATGCCCCTGGCGCTTACAAACCTTTTCATTTAGAAGAAGAGTTAGGGATAGACAACTGTGTGCACGGTGAAAAAGGTTGCACTTCTTGCACACGAGCTTGTCCGAGATTTAGAGATTGGGAAACTGAAGCTGAAAAGCACCTTTTTGATCGCACACGTAAACCAGAAGAACTTTCCGGAGTGTACAAAGACGTTCTGCTGACCAGGGCTAGCGACTCAACAGTTCACGAACTCGGTCAAGACGGTGGCTTAGTTTCAGCAATACTCATATGGTGTCTGGAAAATGGGATTATTGACGGAGCTCTAACCTCGCATCTCGAAAACGATGGGGAAAATGAAAATTCTTGGAAAGCTATTCCTGCTTTAGCTACTGACAAAGAATCGGTGTTAGCCGGAGCTGGAAGTAGGTACACATACTCTGCGAACACACTTGCAATAAATGAAGCCAGAGAAAAGAATCTAGAATCACTTGCTCTTGTCGGAATGAGCTGTCAAACCTCAATAGGTCCTGTTATGTGGAATCGTAAAGTAGGAAAAGTGGGAAAACCTATCAAGTTAAATATCGGCTTGCTGTGTTCCAAGTCTTTTGATGATTCAATTTTCGAAGAATTATTTTGGGCTAAATACAGACTTCCTAAGGAAGAAATGACAAAAATGAATATAAAAGGCGTCTTTCAAATATGGATGAAAAATGGTGATTATCATGAAATCAACCTTAAAGAATGCCACGCTTGGACACGAGAAGGTTGCAATCATTGTCCAGATTTTGCGGCTGAGCATGCTGACATATCCACAGGTGGTATTGGAAAATACAACGATTGGACTTTAACTGTTGTCCGCACTGAATTAGGACGTCAAATAATAATGAGAATGCTTGAAGAGGGTGTAATTGAGGGTAGACCAGGTGACAGTGACCCAGAAGCTATCGAATTGATGCACAAGCTAGCTGCCAAAAGTCGTTCCAGGTGGCCTGACTGGGCAAATCCGTCAGCAAAAGTAGGGTTACCACAATTGCAGGGATAGCTAACTTAATTACAAACAGGCTTCACTTGAATCAGTCAACCACCCATAGTTTTCTGAAATCATTTGTGAGCTTATTTCATCCCTGTGTTTTCTAATAAAGTCATCTAGCTCTTTAAACTTCTCGAATGTTACTGAATCTTGAACGCTTCTGATTACACACTCACAATAACTTTTTGCTTTTAATTCTGAAAGATCTGAATTTGACTCCTTGCAAGCTTCTACAAAGTTTCTCAATACCAGATCGTCTTGATCCTCCCAAGATTCTGGCTTGCCATCATTTGCACAGCCTGCAAACAATAAAGCACAAGCAAGAAGCCCTACGAACAAATTTCTTTTTATTAAAAATTTACCCACAGCGTGAGGTTAGCGTAATCCAAGCAATATCAATCGCCAGCAGCAATTTTGGCTCTTTTAATAACTGCATCGAACATTGATTCAGTTAATCGACCAGTAAAGGTATTTTGCTGACTGACATGATAAGAACAAAAAAGTTTTCTATTTTGACCAATATCTACTTCTAACCCATGAGAAAACTTCGGAACTGGCTTTAAACCGAACTCAGCTGCTGTCGACATATATCCAATTTGACCCAAGGCCACAACGACTCTTATTTGACTTAAAGCTGCAAGCTCCCTTTCGAAAAAAGGTCGACATCTAGTTCGCTCTTTTTGATTCGGTTTATTTGCAGGAGGTACACATTTTACGGGAGAAGTGATAAATACATTTTCTAATTTGAGTCCATCTTCCAAAGCAACTGATTCAGGTTGATTTGCGAGACCAGCCCTATAGAGAGCTCCATATAAAAAATCCCCTGATCTGTCACCTGTAAAAACTCTTCCTGTTCTATTAGCTCCATGCGCTCCTGGAGCTAATCCGACAATTAGTATTCTGGCCTGCGGATCCCCAAAACCTGGTACTGGTAATCCCCAGTATTTCTGGTCTTTATAAGATGCACGTTTTTCTTCAGAAACCTTTTCACGCCAAGAAACTAGACGCGGACAGGCCCTGCAAGAAATGACTTCCTTATTTATTGTCTCTAATTGAAGAACGGGATCCACATCTGAAGGGTAGGTTGAAGTATTAATGGCAGCTACTTTAATTCTCTTTGTCCGTCATGGGAAAACCCCTACGACAGGAAGCAAACTTCCGGGAAGGGCACCTAACCTTTACCTGTCAGAAGAAGGCCTTTTACAAGCAGAAATAATCGCAAAAGAAATCAAGAAATCCTCAAAAAGTTTTATAGGCAAAAAAGTCTCAGCAGTTTACGCATCTCCTATGGAGCGCACCCAGCAAACTGCAAAACCAATCGCAACAAGTCTAAAATTACGCGTGCGAACTCTACAAGGGCTTAACGAGTGTGATTTTGGCGACTGGACCGGTCGAAAGTTGCGTGACCTCTCAAAACTGAAATCTTGGTCAGTAGTGCAAAAGCATCCTTCTGAATTCAGATTTCCTAATGGTGAATCATTCTCCGAAATGCAAGAACGAATGTTGAAAACGGTTAACAAAATCATTGACCGTCATGCTGGAGAAACAGTTGTATGTGTATCACATGCAGATCCGATAAAAGCTGTACTTGCTTCCGCAATCGGAACGCCCTTGGACCTATTCCAAAGAATAGTGATAGGCCCCTGTTCAGTTTCATCTGTGCTCTACACCAAAGAAAGGCCTCTAGTCCTAGCACTTAATTCAAATGGAAACCTTGATGGTTCCTTGGGTTCCTGAGAGTAACGAACTTATTTATTAGATCTCAAAAAAATTTGTACATAAAAGGTAGTGTCAATATTGATGGAACGTCCTGAAATAAATTGGAGTCATACTGATAGTTTTACCGCCGGTACAGTTGGGCCTCAGGGCAGACGCGTTTTTTACTTACAAGCCTGCAGCGAAGACCAAATCCTTTCTTTAAAAGTTGAAAAACAACAAATGGCTGGTCTTGCCGATTTTTTAAGCAGCATGCTTAACGACTTACCTCCCAGTGAAAACACTGATCTCTCAAACGAAACTACGGAAGAAACAAAATTTGTAGACCCTGTAGAAGCAGACTGGGTGATCGGAAGTTTAGGTGTCACATACGAGCAGTCAGGTGACCAACTAATACTTATCGCCGAAGAACTGATTAGAGAAGAAATCTCTGAACCAGCTCAAGTTCGATTTCCTTTAAGCAGGGCACAAGTTGAAAATTTTATTCAAACAGCCCAAGAACTAATTTCTAGTGGACGTCCCCCCTGCCCTTACTGTGGATCACCATTGGAACCAGATGCTGCTGGCTGGTGTCCGTGTTCCAACTAGAAGGAAGAAAGTCTTGAAAGAGGACCAAGAAACAGAAACTGAACAAAATCCTTTTAAAGACCGTGAACCCATAGGAACGGAACTAGCGGTAAAAATGCTGGCTTTTGGAGAAATCCAAATAGTTGGTCGGATGCCATGGGCCTCAAATGGAACCTTCTTAACGAACATAAAGCACGATGAGCTAGAAATCCAAGGGATTTACAAACCAGCTAAAGGCGAAAGACCTTTGTACGATTTTCCACCAGGTATATACAAAAGAGAAGTGGCAGCATTTGAACTTGCTGACTATCTTGGCTGGGGTCTTATTCCACCCACAGTACTTAGAGAGGGACCTTTAGGAATTGGATCTTTGCAACTTTTCGTTCCCTGTGATTATGAAAAGCACTATTTCACTATTCATAAAGATCCAAAATTCAAAAATGATTTGGTCCGTCTTGCGACTTTTGACCTTCTGGCTAATAACACAGACAGGAAAGCAGGTCATGTCCTAGAGGGAAACGATGGTTCTATATGGGCTATCGACAACTCTCTATGCTTTCACGAAGACTTCAAAATCAGAACTGTTATCTGGGATTTCAGCGGAATAGAAATCCCAAAGAATCTTATTTCAGACATGAGTACTTTGACCGAAGAAGGAACGCCAGAAGAACTCAGCGGGTTGCTGAATGTTAATGAAATTGAAGCTCTCATTAACAGAGCCAACATTCTTATTACAAACGAATGTTTACCTCATGACCCTTCGGGAAGACAGGTTCCATGGCCGCTTCTATGAAACTTTTAGCCTTTAGCTTCGAGTGCCTCAATCAACTTAGGTAGAACTTTATGCACGTCACCGACTATACCAAGGTCGGCTATCCCAAAAATTGGTGCTTCCTCGTCTTTATTGATAGCGATAATGTTGGCCGAACCCTTCATACCTACTAAATGTTGTGTGGCTCCTGAAATGCCACATGCAAGATAAACCGTCGGCTTAACCACTTTGCCTGTCTGTCCAACTTGATAAGAATAAGGAACCCAACCTGCATCCACAACAGCTCGAGATGCTCCTGGGGCTCCCTTCACCAAACTTGCTAGCTTTTCGATCATTTCGTACTTCTCAGGTTCTCCAAGACCCCTGCCACCTGACACGACGATATTCGCTTCATCCAAACGTGGTCCGCTACTTTCTTCAACAAATTGCTCTTTGACAACCGCACTTCCAGTCGTACCGAGCTCTCCAACTTGAAGATCTGCTACTGAAGCTGGACCTCCACCTGTAGCTTCAGAGACAAAAGATTTTGGTCGTACCACAAAAATAGCTACACCTTCAACTGTGAATCCTGTGAAAACATCCTTAGTTCCACCGAACACAGGTTCATGTCCTATAAGGCGGTCTCCATCTTCTTTCAAATCAACAATATTGGTGATTACAGGAGCGTCGATCTTTGCGGAAAGTCGACCTGCTACATCACGTCCGTCGTAAGTTGTTCCACAAAGTAAAACATCTGGACCAGAACCCTGTGAGCAGGCTTCAGCTATAGCAGATGCAATTCGCGGACCGGCTAACCCGCCGTCAAGTGAGCCAATCGAATGCACTACCGAAGCTCCATGATTGCCTAGTTCTGCAGCAACTGATTCTGCGTCACCTGCCATGACGACTTCGACTGAATCTGCCAAATCACGAGCTTTAGCTAAAAGTTCAAGAGTAATAGAAGCTACAACACCATCACTCGCTTCACCATGAACCCATATTTTTGAAACACCCATTTAATGCCTCCTATAGAACCTTAAGTTCATCGAGAAAGGCCATTATTCGCTCATGAGCTTCGCCTTCATCAACAATTACTTCACCAGCCTCACGAGCTGGAGCATCTGCAATTTCAGTTATCTCTTGGCGGGCGCCCGCCCATCCAACTGTGGACGGGTCGATTTCCAATGCCGCCAGGTCAAGCTCCTCAACAGGCTTGTTCTTTGCCGCCATAATACCCTTGAAGGACGGATACCGAGGTTCGACTACACCGGCCGTAACAGATACAACTGCTGGGAGAGGACATTCAACAACGTCATAACCAGATTCTGTCTGACGTTTGACTGTTGCTGTCCCTCCATCAACTGATACTTCCTTACCGAAAGTCACGGATGGTAAACCCAATAGCTCTGCCATCTGTTCAGGCACTGTTCCGGTATAGCCATCGCTTGACTCGGTCGCTGTGAGAATTAAATCTGGATTCGAACGTTTGATAGCTGCGGCTAAAACTTTTGCTGTAGAGAGAGAGTCAGAACCAGCAAGAGCTTCATCACTTACCAAGATTGCACTCTCAGCTCCCATGGCGAGTGCTGTTCGCAAACCTCCAGTTTCTCCTCCTGGTGTCATAGAAACAAGTCGAACTTCACCTGATCCAGCAGCGTCAACAAGCTGTAAAGCCATCTCGACCCCATACGAATCAGACTCGTCCAAAATTAACTTTGCATCTCTCTTCAAAGTTTTTGTATCTGGGTCCAACTCACCTGGGTCAGCCGGATCCGGAATCTGCTTAACACAAACAACTACATCCATTGCGCCATTTTGCCTTCCATATATACAAACTGGTACATCAAGTGACCAATTTCATTAGATTTTTTCCTCTTTCAGAAGTAAAGATTAGTTTATTTAAAATACTTCTTGAACACTTTTGCTTCAACATCGTTCCTTTGGCAAATCACAACTACTGTTATTCCAAGATGAAAGTTCTCCTAGTCGTAAACCCCTTAGCTTCCTCAGTAACAGGAAGGACAAGAGTTGTTATCCAAAAAGCACTATCTGCGGATCACCGCCTCGAAGTAGCTGTAACGCAGAGGAGAAATCACGCAACAAGAATTGCGCAAAACGCGGCTAAAGACGGCATAGACATAGTGGTAGTTCTTGGTGGCGATGGGACCTTAAATGAAGTCGCAAACGGATTAGTTGACTCTGGGACTGCTATCGCAGCCTTACCGGGCGGTTCTACAAATGTATTTGCGCACACTCTAGGTATTCCCGATGACCCTATAGAAGCAACAGGTTCACTTCTAGACTCTCTTGAAGTTGGTTCCATTCACCGGATAGGCCTTGGGTCAGTTAATGAAAGATACTTCCTTTTTCACGCTGGTATAGGTTTCGATGCTGCTGTAGTGGAACAAGTAGAGAAAAGAGCCGGAATTTTGAAGCGTTTTGCCGGACATCCACTTTTCGTTGTTGCTGCAGTGGGAACTTGGTTACGGCACTACGACAAAAAAAGACCGGTTTTTCGTGTTTCAACTCAAAAAGTAGACGAAGAAACGATAGGAGACATGGAAACTACAGGAGTTGAAGGACTATTTGCAGTCTGTTTAAACACCGATCCCTATACATATCTCGGAACACGAAAAATTTCCTTGGCCCCAGATACAGATTTAGATACTCCATTAGCTATTGCAACATTCAAAAACCTAACTTTGAAAAAATTGCTTCCAGTTGTTCTAGGGTCTCTAGGAATAGGAAACACAACTACTTCATCCAGTCGAGTTGTTGATTTGCGCACTGATCTGACGAAAGCAAAAGTGGACGCCTACGAGTTGACACCACTCCAAGTTGATGGCGATTTTCTTGGCAATTTCAAAGATTTTTATTTCAATTACGAACCGTCATGCCTTGACGTAGTAATACCAACAAAACCAAGCGAACATCAAAATTCTTGATCTAGAATTTTTACAGCTAACCCTGGAAAATTGGTAATTATTCCGTCAACTCCCCAGTCGCTTAATTCTAAGATTCTTCTTTCGTCATCAACAGTCCAGACATTCACAGCTAATCCACGAGAATGTGCTTGCTGAACCAAAGCTTCATCCACTAATCCATCCCAAGGATTTATAGAAGTATGGTTGTGGGCCTCCACTCGGTCAAGTATTTGAATGCCATCATTTCTTTCTGCAACCAGCCATCCAGTGGGGATTGACTGATCAGTCTCTTTAATCCGATCTATTGCATTCATATCGAAAGATGAAACCAGAATTTTGTCATCCTCCCTATAAGCCCTAACTAATCCCACCACCGCTTCACAGACGAGATCCACTTCCTCAAAGTCTGGTTCACCCGGCAAATGCTTTATTTCCACATTCACTCCCATGTTTTCAGACGCTTCAAAAGCTTCAGCTAGACTCGGAACTTCCTCCGGCAAAAGATTAGAATCCAAATCCCTTATTAGCCGCCCATCCGACAGGTGAGCATCATGGTGAACGACCAAAACCCCGTCTTTTGATCGACGTACATCCAATTCGATCCAATCAGCACCCTGTTCAAAAGCTCCTGAAAAAGCCTCCAAAGAATTTTCAGGAAAATCAGACGAAGCTCCCCTATGAGCAATCACCAAAGGACGTTTTTCGGCATTCATTCAACACCTTTGCCTTCATATTCATCTTCTGTAAAGAGTTTGTCTGATGGTAAACGAATTTGGAATCTCGCACCTTTGGCTTCTGGATGTGAAACTACATTAAGCGAACCTTCGAGTTCCTGTTGAATAAATGTCTTCACAATTGTAAGACCCAATCCGCCATCTTTTTCAATATCAAAGTCCTCGGGTAGTCCCACACCATTATCCGAAACCTCAACCATTACTGCTTCTTGATCTTTACTCAACAAGACATCGACTCTGCTGTCATCAATTTTTTCCTGTGTAACAAGTTTGAATCCATGGTCTAAAGCATTTTGAAGCAATTCAGTGACCACTACTGCAAGAGTCGTTGTCACCTCAGAAGGCAACAAACCGGTATCACCACTAACTTCTATGTCAATTGGTTTGACGGGCGAGCCTAAACCCTCTTTAACCAATTCGACAAGAGGTCTCATTATTTCACCGAAAGTAACTTCTCCTTCTTTACTCACCGCAAGAGTTTCATGCACTACTGCTATTGCACCTATACGTCTTACCGATTCATTCAATGCCATCTGCGCCTCATCCGAATCCAAACGTCTGCCTTGGATCCTCAATAAAGAAGAAATAGTTTGAAGATTGTTCTTAACTCGATGATGTATTTCACGAATCGTTGCATCTTTTGAAATCAACTGTCTGTCTCGACGTCGCAATTCGGTTACATCTCGAACCAAAACAGCGGCACCTGTCGCTTCACCTGAATTCAAAAGTGGAAAGCAATGACTTACAACACATGTTTTATCTTTGCGTTCCAACTCATCAGTAACAGAACCCTTATTACGAAACGCCCTGCTAAGAATTTTCGAACTTAGTCCAGTTTCTTCGAATCTTGATCCAACTACCGGTCGATGCCAACCAAGCCTATGCAATAAAGAAACTGCATTCGGAGAAGCAAATTCGATTTGACCTTCAGTGTTTACCAAAAGTAAGCCATCTCCTAATCGTGGCATTCGGTGTCTAAAACGATCATCTTCGCCATAGGGAAACTCTCCTCGCTCGAACATCTCTGCAAATCGGTTGAAAATGCTTAAATAGGTTCTTTCCATTTCCGATCTTGGAGGTTCACCGATAAGAGTCTTCTCACTAACTAAAACTGCTACGGTTTCACCCTCCCAAATGACTGGTATCGCCATGACACTAATTTCACGATTGCCACCCATCGACACTTTCCCAAATGATATTTGTGCACTGTCAAAAGCTTCAGACACCAACGGTCGACTTTTAGCTTCAAATTTTTGGCCTACTAAGTCTGCTCTATACAGAGTCGTGGCGGTTGTAGGACGTATATGTGCAAGTAAAACAAAATCAAGAAAACCTTCTCCTACCGGTAAATAAAGTAGTAAATCAGAAAACGAAAGGTCCGCCAAAAGCCCCCAGGACCTTGTTAAATCCTGAAAATAGGAAATTAGGTTGTCGTCTAAATCACTATTTTTCTTAACTAATTCTTCTAGAGATGCCATATAAAAAGATATTCCACGCTATCTCCGTTTTCACAAAGATTAACTGAAGCCCACAGGTCGACCTGAGTCCTGGATACCAATCTCGGTGTAGCCTATTTTGTTTCCTGGGATTCCAACTTCACGACCATTAATATCCGTTAACCAAATCATTCCTGTCTCACTTTCCAATGCTTGTTCCAAGTCAGACTTAAACGAATTCAAATCGAAGTCATCAGGCATTTCAAGACTTATTTCCTTCTGTATGTGTGCTACTCCAATTCGTATGTCCACTTATTATCCCCTCTTTTAGTTAATTTTGAGTTCTCGATGGCGTCGTTTAGAAGGTTTTAAATCTTCCTCAACTACTCTTGCAATCTCAGCAAAAACTGCTCCAATTTCAGTTGAAGGATCGGCAGCTACAGGATCACCATTATCCGAACCTTCTCTTAATTTCGGCACTAGCGGTATCTGACCAAGCAAAGGAACACCCAACTTCTCCGCAAGAGCTTTTCCTCCACCAGCACCAAAAAGTTCATAACGTTGACCATCATCTGCTGTAAACCAGGACATATTTTCTATTACCCCTTTGACCTCTAAATCAACTTTCTCAGCCATGAACGCTGCTCTCTGTGCAACTGCTTGTGCAGCTACCTGTGGAGTTGTAACAACTAGCATCTCAGAATCTGGAAGAAATCCAGCAATCGATATAGCTGTATCTCCGGTTCCAGGAGGCAAATCGATCAGTAAAAAGTCAGGTTCATCCCAAGCGACATCAGTAAGAAACTGATTCAGTGCTTTGTGGAGCATTGGACCACGCCAAATTACGGGTTGGTCTTCATCTGCGAAAAATCCCATCGAAATTGAACGAACTCCATGAGCGGAAGGAGGTACAAGCATGTCGTCAATCACACTTGGTGGTTCTGTAATACCTAACATCCTTGGTATAGAAAATCCCCAAACATCCGCATCAATTACAGCTACATCGTTTCCACGCTTAGAAAGTGCAACTGACAAATTAGTCGTTACCGAAGACTTGCCAACTCCACCCTTACCAGAAGCCACAAGAATGACTCGTGTTTTTACATTCGCTTCAAAAAAAGGAACGGGAGCATCTGTATGAGGTGCGACTTTTTGCTCTTGTATCTGAGATTCTTTATTCATCATTGAAAACTCTACTGCTAGTGTCATTTTTTTGGACATCAATAAGCACTCCTAATTTAAAATTGAACCCATTAAATTCGCTTCAAAATGAGGGCAGAAACACGACTAATCAACTTCTAACAGCTATATTTAGCCCCCGCCAAAGTACTAATCGACGAGTTTAAGTAGAATAATCACATGGAAAATACTTCTCTCGATCACACAGAGTTTGCTTCCATAGTGACAGCAATTACTGGAGCCTTCGGAGACCCGACAAGACGTGAAATTTACCTTTACATAAGAGAGCGAGAAGAAGGAACTAATGCCTCACAAGTCGCAGAAGCGTTCAGACTCCACCCCAACGTAGCTAGACATCACTTGGACAAACTACTTTCAGGTGGATACTTGGAAGTCTCTCTCCAAAAAAATACAGGGTCTTCCGCAGGTCGTCCTTCGAAAACATACAAGATTTCAAACCCTAACCAACCTCTCAACATCGACGTAAGAAGAGATTCCATTCTTATCAGTCTTCTTGCTCGCACTCTCTCCCTTCTCCCTACCGAAGAAGCCGAACTGCTCGCAGAAGAAGTCGGTTCGGAGGTAGGAAGTTCAATGGCTGAATCTCTTGGAATAAACGAAACTCAACGTTCGTTTCGAGCTGCTACCGATGCAATAGTCGATGCACTTATATCTCATGGTTTTTCAGCTCGTGCTGAACTATCTGAAAACGGACAACTAAGAATTCTTTCCGACCACTGCCCTTTCGGCAGTATGCCTATTGAACATCCCGTCATCTGCGCAGTTGATCGAGGACTAGTTAGAGGCATGTTGAGTGTTTTGTACGGTGAAGCTCAAACAAACCTCACTTCTTCGTTGCCAATGGGCAATGAAATATGCGTCACAGAAGTTTCGATTTGACTTATACCTTCTCTCACTGAAGAGAATTTCTTTTTGATTATGACCCACAAAAATCCATTATTATGAAAATTTTTGTCGTTCGTCATGCTTCAGCTGTCGAACGTTTCCTTTGGGATGGCGATGACTCGGAACGACCTATTGACGAAAAAGGTGTCAACCAATCATCACTAATTGCTCAATATTTTTCAACAATTCAAATTTCTTCTATTTTTTCCAGCATGGCAGTTAGATGTCAGCAAACAATTTGGCCAACTGCTAGACAGTCCGGTATTCAGGTCGAATTATCAGACTCACTCTTCGAAGGCTCCACTAGGCAAACTGGCGATTTAATCGAAAAACTTTTGAAAACAGAAAACACAGTAAGTTATCCAATTCTCTGTAGCCATGGGGATGTCATTAGTGAACTGATAAGGTCTCTGACTTTAAGTGGGATGCAAACACCTAAAGGAAAGGGGTTTGCAAAAGCATCGATTTGGGAACTTATTTTCTCAGGTGGAAAAATCGAAAAGGGCTTTTACCACGAATCTCATTTGAATTGATGTCTTGAGAAACTTTACTTATTTATAAGCTCTTCCGTTCTCAAAAGTTCAACAAGCTCTATAGGCGGATTAGAGAGTGCTTTGAACTTTTCAACATATTCCTGAGCTGCATCTGGCTTACCTAAAACTTTGTCTTGAAGCAAAGCCTTGTAAGCAATTGCATATGGATCTTCAGGATTGATCTCAAGAGAAATTTCCAAAGAAACTAAACTCAACTCTGCTAATTGTTGATCTCCGGAGGATATAAGTAACCACCCTCTGTGGGCGTAAAGCGACGAATTATCAGGATCCTTTTCAACACCTGAATCAATGAGTTCAAGTGCTGCGAGCAATTCCCCACTTCGCGCTAGTTCACTTGAAACACTCTCTCTAAAGCGACTCGATGCAAGCAAGTCTTTGATAATAGGAGGCGGATCTAACGAATCCAATATCAAGAGGTCTACAGAAGCTTCTCCAATTTTCCCTTCTCTGAAATTTATGATTGCACGGAAAGCCCTTGCGTCCGGGTAAGAAGGGTCAAATTCTATAGAGCTTTCAATATCAGAAAAAGAATTTTGAGATTCCCCGCTAAGCCACAGTGTCCAGCCTCTGTAGGCAAGTGCTTCGGCATTTGAAGGTTGAAGCTCAAGAACCTGATTGTAAATTTCAACTGCTTCTTCTCGTGGAGCCACTGAAGCCTGAATCATCAAAGTCCTCGGCGACATTCTAATTTCTCCTGATAAGGCATCCCCAGAATTTCTGCTACCCGCTGTCCTAGCGACCAAAAAGCCTGAGCCGACTGCCAAAATACAAACCATTGCAATCCAAATCCATCGGGATGAATTTAGATTGCCCATTTTTTTACCAATCGTTTTTTTATTAGTTTCGCCTCGTTCTAACCATGAAAATATGATGAATGCTGTTCCAGCAAGAGCTATTAGACCTGCTGCTACAGGAATCACCCAGACAAGTCCCGCAATACCTTCACTAGTTGGGTTGTAATCGATATCTTCACCGAATTTTGAAACCAGAAACCTTCTTATCTCTTCATCGGAAACACCATCATCCACCATGGTTGAAATAGTTGTCCTGATTGTTTTAGCAACAGGAACATCTGACTCAGCTAGCGACTGACCTTCGCATACAGGGCATGCGAAATCAGCTGCCAAACTACTAACTCTCTCAGAATTTGTTGAAGGTGGGCTGTCCGAGACTGCAGAAAAAACTAAAGATAAAACTGACACGCCAAGAAACAAAGCCCAAATCAAATAATGTGTTCTAACGCTCTTCATCAAATTTTCTTTTCGCTCTCAACAACAAGTTTTCTATCTCTGCCCGTTTAACTCCACCTACAATCTTTGCTGAAACAAATCCTGCAGGTGAGACAAGATATGACTCTGGAACTGCCACAACTCCCCAATCGACCGCTACTCGAGCTGTGTCACTAGCCAGGACCGGCCAATCACCTCCATTTTTTTCAAAAAAAGAAGCAACCGACTTAGCTGCGTCATCAAACGCAACACTCACTATTCTGACACCATTGTCTAGATTCTGACTTTCTGAGAAAGACACTAACTCTGGATGCTCCTCCAGACACGGAATACAAGTTGTGGAAAAAAAGTTAACTAGAACCCATCTCCCCTTTTCACTATCAAGGCTCCAGAAATCACCTTCAATTGTCATGCCTGAAACAGGTGGTGCTATTTCGCCCACAAGATGGGTTCGGATTCTTTCTACACCTGATTCCCTCGTTGCCAAAACAATGACTAAAAGTATCGTGAAAATACCAATTACTAATGAAGCGACTTTAGATGGAGTCATGTGTCTCCACTTCCTTAGTTTTTTCAGACTCTGCTGGATCAAGATCTTCGTGTCGAGACTTTTTCCTTGAGAACAAAGTGAATATGGTCCCCAAACTCATCAACCCTCCACCAAACCAAATCCACCAAACCATCGGCTGGATCGTGACGCGAATAACTGTATTTCCCTGTTCACTTTCGTCCGGAATGGCCAATAAAGCTAGTTGAACATCATCTTTCCAAGTTGAACGTGTTGTTGGAGTTCCGATACTTCTATCTCCAAAGGGAAACTGATTTATAGAGGGTTGAAATAATTCATCATCGATATATACATTCGCGATTATTTTGTTCTTTTCTTTAAGTTCCACATATTCAATTCCCTCAAATCTGAACTCATGGTTTCCTAATGTCGCTTGGTCACCTACTTGTTCAAACTTAAATTCAGCCTGCCTGATGAAAGAAGATGAACTTGCCAATGCCACTGCCAAGATGACTACACCCAAATGAACTACCATCCCACCACCAGTTCTTCCAAGAATTCCACGGAATTTACCCGCTCTCGAAACAAGTAGAATTTGTCTAAAGGCGCTACCAGCTGCGAACCCCCCAAAACCCAAAGCCAAAGTAGGCACAAAACCACGACTACCTACAACGACCCCTAAAAGCATTGCTATTGATGCACAAACTACGGAAGGAGTGAGACGCTTCAAAATAACCTCTGCTTGTGTCTTCCCCCATGACAATGCTGGAGCTACAGCCATCATAAACAGCAATGCAAAACCGATAGGTGTCGACATTTTTACAAAGTAAGGATTACCGACCGAAATCCGATCGCCATTTAGGGCTTCCACTATCAACGGAAAAACTGTTCCAAGGAAAACTATAAAAGCGAAACAAGCAAATAAAAGGTTGTTGAGTAAAAACGCTCCTGTCCTCGACAGAGGAGAACTGATCGAACCTGGGCTTCGTAGACTTTCGCCTCTCCACCCAATCAAACCAACACTTACAACAACTATCGCAAGAAAAAATCCAAGTAACAAAGGGCCAATACCTGATTCGGTAAATGAATGAACTGACTCAAGGACACCCGAACGAGTAATAAAAGTACCGAGAATGGTCAATGAAAATGTTGCACAAAGAAGGGACAAATTCCATACCCTCAACATCCCCTTCTTCTCTTGAATCATCACTGAATGCAAAAACGCTGTACACGTTAGCCATGGTAAAAAAGAGGCATTCTCAACCGGATCCCAGGCCCAGTAACCTCCCCATCCAAGAATTTCATAGGACCACCACGCTCCAAGAATGATTCCTAAGGACAAACAACCCCAAGCAACAAGAGTCCATTTTCTGGTCTGCAGTAACCAACCTTCACCAAATCTTCCTGTTACCAAAGCAGCTATCGCAAAGGAAAACGGAACCGTCATACCCACATAACCCAAATACAGAATTGGAGGATGGAACGCCATCAAAATGTGATTTTGCAATAGTGGATTCGGGCCCGGCCCGTCAAAGCCTGGCCATGGATTGAACTCTCCAAAAGGAAATGCAGGCCCTATTAATAGAACAAAAAAGAAAACACAAACTATCGACATTACGGCTATTGCCCAAGCAACTAAAGGATCTGTAAGGCGGTTCCTGAACCTCAAAACTACTAAAGCCAAGTAACCGACAAGAATCAGTACCCATAGAAGAATTGAACCTTCAAGCGCCGACCAAAGAGTAGCAATGTTGAATAAAGGAGGTGTTCTGGTACTGCCATTTTGGGCAACATATGCGACTGTAAAATCACGGGTTATTAAAGCTCGCTCCATTACAAGAACTTGACCTATAGAAGCAATCAACATAACAAATACTGGTATTCGGACCCGTGACAACAACTCTGTTCTTTTCATCACGAGACCATATAGCTGGTTGCCTACAGCAATTAAAGCTGAAGCCAAGCCAAGAGCAACAAATACCGTTCCCAAGTCTGTATTCATAATTGATAATTAGCTAGAAGGCTTACTTTCGTCCTAAACATTCTAACCACTGTCACAAGACTCTAATTCCGCGCGATCTGAGCGGTAGTCATTGTCATGTTTAACCACCATGCTGTCAGTTTTTATGTGCCAACCGTCCTTTGCAGGATTTAAAAGTTTTTCCAGATCCGGTGGATCATTTTCTATCCAAACTCCCTGCAAAACAACGGGAACACCTGGATTAAACAATTCAGCAGGATCACCTTCATGAACCACGTCAGCAAAAACGTCACCCTCACAAAGTGTAAATACAATAACCTGCACACCTCCTAACACTGTCTCAACAATTCCCGGTTGGGGCACACCTATTACACGAAAACGTCTATCTTGAAGTTCAACTCTTTTTTCAACTGCTTCGTCAACTGGATAGAAAAAAAGCGAAGCGTTACCCAAAGTCTTAAATAGTACAATTGCTACTGCTATCAGAAGCAAAACTCCTGCCAGTTTTGGCAACAGCTTCGAGTTCTTCTTATGGATTCGATCTTGTCTTGGTGTTAATTCTTCCAAAAAATTTCATCCACCATTTTGTCTTGGAGAACTTATCCAACGAGCATGTTCAGCTGGAACTCGCTCTGATAATCGTGCTCCTCTTTTCAATAGTCGAAAGGCGTATAAAAGAATTGCTAATGAAGACAACCCCCAACCCGCAACTAAATATCCTAGATGTGTCATCTCTGGTTTTCCTTACTATCTATCTGACGGCGCTCTTCAATTGCAGCCTGTACTCCCTGTTCAAATTCGACGTGTTCCAACCATGCAATCCTAAATCTATGCAAAATTAACCAAGTCATTACAAGTAATGAAATCAGAATTCCAAACATCAGAGTAAAAAGAGTCAGGTCTTCAATTTTGAACTCAGACAATGTTGATTTTTGATGAAGCGTCCTATTCCCCCACCATTCTACAGACCGGTTTATTAAAGGAATATCTAGAACTGCAATTAACGCTACAACCGCAGCAGGACGTGCTGCGCGTTGTGGGCTTTCAAAAGCTCTACGCAAAGCAAGGTATCCAAGAAACAAAAGAAAAAGAATAAGAGTGCTCATGATTCTGACATCCCCCCACTCCCACCAGGTGTTCCAAACAGGTCGTCCCCAAATCGATCCAGTGACAAGAACTAAAGCGCAAGTGAGAGTGCCGACTTCTGCAGATGAATGAGCCAGAGAGTCCCACCAGAGTGTTCGTCGAAACAAATATCCGGCACTCGCTATTGCGCAAATTATGAACGCGAGATATGTAACAGAAATCAAAGGCACATGTAAATATAGAAGTCTAACTGCATCAAACTGACCGAACTCTTCTCCGGTCTCGGGATGGAATCTGATGTCCGGGTCTGTCAGAAAAAAGGCTAAGACAAGCAAAACTGCAAATCCTACTAGCGATGAAGTACCTAAAATTTTCGAACCTTTTGATGAAGTATTTTTTAAGTCAGCCATTTGAACATTTCCAGTCATTTCAGTTCTCAACAATAAAGTAATTCGCTGCTACCCCAACTCCTGTGAGGATAACCGTAAGACCTGCCACGAAAGCAAACCAGTTCCAACCATTTACAGCCGCCACACCCAAAGCATCATCGAAAGCTCTGCTCGCTCCGATAAGTAAAGGTAGAAGTAATGGTAGAAGAAGAATCGGCAGAAGAGTTTCACGAACTCCTAATCCTGAAGCCAGAAAACCGAAAATGGTGCCTAAAGCGGATACAGCTATACATGCAAACAGACCAGTTGAGATAAGTAACCATAAATCTTCCACTTCAGATCCATACAACAAGATTATGCCCACGCCCAAAAAGACTTCAAGAACTAACAATTGTATTGCTATAGCACATGCCTTGCCCAAAAATATTCCAGAAGGGTCTACACCGGAGAGATTTAAACCAATCAATGCTCCGTCATCGCGTTCAATAGTCATCGATCTAGCGATAGCCATGAGCGCACAAAGTAAAACAGAAATCCAGAAGAGTCCTGGAGCAAAGTTTTTTAAGGACTTTTGATCAGCATCAAGTGCAATTCCAAATAAAACTAAAATAATTAAGGCAAACGGGGCCACTTGATTTATAAGAACTCTTGAACGCATCTCGATCTTCAAATCTTTGCTTGCGATCAGCCAAATATCAGTCAAAATTCTTCTCAAGTTTTTCTCCAACAATCAAACATCTGCTACTGAACCTCCGGAGAGATTTACAACTCTTGTTGAAAGGTCTAAAACACGATCTAAGTCATGAGAAGCAACAATTACTGTAGCTCCGGCTTTTGCTGATTCTTTAATAAGTTCATCTACAATTTCCCTGCCCTCTTGGTCAAGTCCGGCATGCGGTTCATCCAAAAGCCACAAACTCGGTCTACGAACTATAAAAACCGCTAAGGATGCTCTTCGTTTTTGTCCTACTGACAAAGAGCGCACTTTTTGATTTTCAAGTTTGCTATCCAAGTCCATTCTCTTCAAAGCCCATGAAATGCGTCTTTCAATTTCCGATTTTTCGACCCCTGCAATCTGAGTCCAAAAAATTATGTTTTCTAGAACTGTGAGATCCCCATACAGACCATTGCCATGTGAAAGAAGTCCAGCTTTTTTCCTAATTTCAGTTCTTTCTGACCATAGATCATGCCCCATTACCGAACCATTTCCCTCTTTTGGCTGTATGAGTCCTGCACATAGGTGGAGCAAGGTTGTTTTTCCAGCCCCATTAGGACCCTTAACAAAAATTATTTCACCAGCTTCAACATCAAGATCAACACCTGTTAAAGCTGGAAAACCTTCTAAAAGAGCCACTAAGCCATCAAGTTTTACAACAGACACGAGCCCACGGTAGCGCCAGATCGACTCTGCCCCCTAACCTTGACTTGTGTTTAAATTAATCTCTTTTCGAAAGAGAAAAAGCAATTTTTTGGCCCTGTTTTTGTCTGCAGCTTTTTTTGCCGTTGCCTGTTCGGAAACAACTGAAGATGTCAGTCAAGCTACGCCAATCAACAGTACAACGAGTGCTGTTGAAGTGAAGCCAACAGTAACTTCGAAATCTGCGCCAGACTGGATCGGAGAAGTAGTAAATGTCCATAATCTTTCTTCAAACGACTGCTTCAATCATTACTCTTGGACAAATACGGAACGGCTAGTCGAGATAGACACAAAAGTTTCATGTGAAGGACCACACCAGCATGAAATTTATTACAGGGTTGAACATCCAGCTGGACCTGGAGCACCTTGGCCTGGAGATCAAGAGATGCAAACTTTTGCAACTTCGGTTTGCTACGAAGAATTTGAAGATTTTGTTGGGGAAATTTATGAATTATCTGAACTTGAATTGGGTTTCCTGACTCCAAACCGGACCAACTTCGAAGACTCCAAAGCCCGTTTCAGAGGAATTCACTGTTATGTATTTAAAAATGGTGAAGAACTTATCGGCACAGCACGTGGTTCAAAGGAGTGAAATTGAAAGAGTCAGATGATTTAGAATCACTTGAATCGCGACGCAAAAAAGCCGCATTTGTCGCCAATGCCGGCAGGAAAATCGGGTATTCGATTTTTTTTCTTTCTCTAATTATTTTCGCTGTAGGGCTTACTGTCGAATTCAATAATTTAGTTGCCAAAACTTTAGTAACTCTTTTAATTGTGGGGTCAGCAGTTCTTGCACCGTCAATTTTGCTTCACTATGCAGTTCGAGGTGCGGAAAAAGAGGAGAGAGAACAAAATTACTAGCTGTTAGAAAACTATTACTCATCTAATTTAATCGGAGAAATATCAATTGGCTCAGAAGGAAGGTCTCCTGAAATTATCGGAGTTATGTGTTCTCGAAGCAAAGTTGGTAAAACTGGTTCTTCTGATTTAAGAAGATCCCCTACATCCCACCACTTAGCACCTAAAAATGCAGCTGCTTCTAAAGCTTCAAGATGCTTAGGTCGGTATTCCCCTCCGTCACACCATGCAACGTGAATTTTTTCGTAACTATCGAAAAAATAACCGCCAAAAGTGAATTGCACATGTTGAGTCCATATAACAGGCCCCATTTCAATCGAATCAATACCTGTTTCTTCGTACAGTTCACGAGCTGCGGCAACAGCACTATCTTCCCCTCTGCTAATACCCCCACCTGGGATTTCCCACCATGGATCTTTAAAAGGATCTATAGGATCTTCCGCATTGACAAGAAAAATTCTTTTTTGACCATCAAGAAGAACAACTCGAGCTGCATTACGTTTGAGAAACAAAATTATCCGCTATTCCTAGGAACACTTATGACAACGACCTTGCAAATCCAACGTGTGACCTTCAACCAAAAATCCCTTCTTAGCTAAGTCCGCCTCGATTTCAAGAATCTCTTTTTCGAAATACTCAGGCACTTCAAAGTCCTCAATGTTTCCACAAATCAAGCATACGAAATGATGATGGTGCCCAATTATTGAATCATCCAGTTCAAAGCGGTTATGGTCATTTCCAGAAGCTAGACGCTTTACAACACCGGCTTCTACAAGTTCAGTCGCATTTCGGTAAACAGAACTCTGTGCCAAATCATTGTCCGCTTCGAAAGCCAAAACTTCATCAAGTGTCAAAGGCCTCCCTGCCATTGCCAAAACTTCTACAATTGCTTTACGAGACTTGCTGTAGCGCATGCCAGCCGCTCTTAGGCGTCTAGACGCTAAAAGGTGCAACTCGTCGCTCATTTTCTGTTCTAGTGTCACATCAAGAGTTTACGGCGACATTCTCAAGCTAAATTCAATAAAACTTCAAAAATTTCTATTTGACCGCGCTACGGTTCTAATTATGAAGATTGACGGCGGCCTAGGAGCTGCATTCCCAACCTCGCTGGAAGGTGGATTCCAGCCAATAATTGATTCTGCAAAACAACTTGAAGCCAAAGGATATTCAGGTGCATGGACTGCAGAAACAAGCCATGATCCATTCTTTCCTCATATGATCGCAGCGGAGCATACTGAGCGAATAGAACTAGGAACCTCAATTGCTGTGGCGTTCGCCCGTAATCCGATGATTCTTGCAAACATTGGTTATGACCTTCAGAACTACAGTAAAGGACGTTTTATTCTTGGACTTGGAACCCAAATAAAGCCACACATAACCAAACGATTTTCGATGGAATGGTCCAAACCCGCAGCTCGTATGCGCGAAATGGTTGCTGCAATTCGGGCAATTTGGGACTCTTGGCAAGAAGGCTCAAAACTAGACTTCAGAGGCGACTTTTATACGCATACGCTGATGTCACCTTTTTTCAATCCGGGACCTAGTAGTCATGGTCATCCAAAAATATTTATCTCAGCAGTCGGTCCTCTAATGTCCGAAGTTGCCGGAGAGGTATGCGACGGAATCATCTGCCATGCTTTCAGTACCGAGCGTTACTTAAAAGAAGTTACTATTCCTGCGGTGCAACGAGGCCTGGACAAATCAGGACGCAGTCTAGATTCTTTTGAAATCGTTGGACCCGGCTTTGTAGTCACGGGGAACGATGAAAAGGCAATTGAAAATTCTGCGGCTGCTATTCGGCAACAAATAGCTTTCTACGGTTCCACACCTGCCTATCGTCCAGTTCTTGACCTTCATGGTTGGGGCGACGCTCAAGACGAACTTAACAGAATGTCGAAAGAAGGGGCTTGGCAAGAAATGGCCACAATAATCGATGATGAGATGTTGGAAACCTTCGCAGTTGTAGGAGAACCTGACAAAATAGCGCCAGGTGTTATTGAAAGATACGGCAACGTTGTAGACAGAATGGCCTTTTATTCCCTTGGTTCATCCAGCGATTCTTCAATGTGGGACGGTATAGCTGCTGACTTTTCAGCTTGATGAAGTCAAATATAGCTGTTTAATCAACTGACTATTACCTCTTAAAGATGTAGTTTGGAGGTATGGCAGAAGAACATCCTCCGGAGTTTGAATACACAGATCTTCTCCCCCTATTAAGCGACCCTTATGAGATAACAGAATTTAAACATTTGGGAAATTCAGGAGTATCAACATTAGAGGGTCCTGACGGTAGAAATTTTCTTAAAGTTGAACAAGAAGCCATACGACTTCTCACCTCAACAGCGATGCGTGATATAGCTCATTTATTCCGTTCAAGCCACCTATCACAACTAGCTGAAATACTGAAAGACCCAGAAGCGTCAGAAAACGACCGCTTTGTTGCACTTGAGTTACTCCACAATGCAAATATCGCAGCTGGAGGTGTACTGCCCTCGTGCCAAGACACTGGAACTGCTCTGATCATCGCCAAAAAAGGACAACAAGTTCTAACTGACATAGACGACAAAAAGGTCATATCTCAGGGTGTTTACGACACCTACACGACTTCTAACCTTAGATATTCTCAACTTGCTCCTTTAGATATGTTCACTGAAAAAAATACTGGGACAAACTTGCCTGCACAGATCGAGATTGAAGCGATCCCAGGTGACTCGTACAAATTTCTTTTTATGGCGAAGGGAGGAGGGTCAGCTAACAAAAGTTTTCTCTTTCAAGAAACTCGAGCCCTCCTGGAACCAGATCGCTTAATCAGTTTTCTTGATGAAAAATTAAGAACCCTTGGAACTGCAGCTTGTCCTCCATACCACTTGTCTGTCGTTATTGGTGGAACCTCTGCAGAATTCAATCTAAAAGTAGCTAAATACGCTTCTGCTCGTTATCTAGATCATCTCCCAACTCAAGGAAACGAAAGTGGACATGGGTTTCGTGATCTTGAATGGGAACAAAGAATTTTGGATCTAACTCGAGAATTCGGCATAGGTGCTCAATTCGGTGGTAAATACTTCTGTCACGACGTAAGAGTTATCCGACTTCCACGCCATGCAGCATCAAATCCTGTGGGTGTAGCAGTTTCCTGTTCCGCTGATAGACAAGCTTTAGGCAAAATAACCTCTGAGGGAATTTTTTTAGAACAGCTCGAAGAAGACCCAGCACGTTTTCTCCCTGAGACACTTGAAGATGAGCTCTCCGGTGATGTTGTTCCAATTGATTTAAACAGACCTATGAAGGAAATAAGGTCTGAGTTAAGCAAATACCCTGTCAAGACACGTCTAGCTCTGACCGGGACTTTAGTTGTAGCAAGAGATGTAGCTCATGCAGCTATTGCGAAACGCTTAGATTCTGGTGAACCAATGCCTGAATACCTTATAGATCATCCTGTCTACTATGCAGGTCCTGCTAAAACACCCGAAGGTTACGCTTCAGGTTCATTTGGTCCTACTACTGCGGGTCGCATGGATACTTACGTAGAAAAATTCCAATCTAAAGGAGCAAGCTTGATAATGCTTGCCAAAGGCAACCGTTCAAAACAGGTTTCTGATTCATGTTCTGTTCATGGTGGTTTCTATCTTGGCTCTATAGGTGGACCAGCTGCGCGCTTAACAACTGAGTCAATTCGCAAAGTTGAGGTTATTGACTATCCAGAGCTAGGTATGGAAGCTGTATGGAAAATCGAAGTTGAAAATTTTCCTGCCTTCATTGTGATGGATGACAAGGGTGGTGACTTCTTTTCAGAAGTTTCCACTCCAGTGAAACTCAGCTAGAAAAACTTGAATACCAGGAACCCAATGCCTCCCCTATCTCTTGAGGTGAGTCTTCCTGAATAAAATGGTTGCCGGATACGGTAACTTCTGTTTGGTTTTGCCATTTGCGGCAAAACTCCCTTTGCTCGCCTGTCAATATGGCTCCTGGTTCTGCGTTTATAAATAACTTTGGAAATGATGATTCCATCATAAATTTCGCGTAAGCGGAAACAATTTCTGTCACATCTTCAGGGAACCCTTCAATAGGAATTTCTCGCGGCCACGTGAGAGTAGGTCGACGTGTTTCACCAGATTCTAAGAAAGGACGCCTATATTCAGCCATCTCCTCTTCTTCTAAATCTCTTAGAATTGCTGATGGTAAAACTCCTTCTACAAATAGATTTTTTTCGAGAACCATCTCCTCTCCAGATTCGGAGCGGAAACCTTGAAAAATCCCTCGGGCATTCTCTGGCCAATCATTCCAAGATTCAAAAGGTTTCACTATTGCTTCCATATAACAGACGCCCTTCACTGAATCAGGGTTTTGCATGGACCAATCAAACCCAAGGGCTGAGCCCCAATCATGAATTACAAACGTTGCATCGGAAGTGACTCCAATTTGGTCTAACAATTCAAAAAGGTACTTTCGATGCTCTATATATCTATAAGAACTAGCATCTGAACTATCTAACTTTTCTGAATCTCCCTGACCGATTAAATCAGGTGCAATACATCTTCCCATTTGGGATACGAAAGGAATGATGTTTCGCCATAAATAAGAAGAAGTTGGATTGCCATGCAAAAAAACGATGGGGTCACCTTCACCTATCTCCACATAGGACATTTTTTTTCCGAAAATTTCTACGCTCTTCTTTTCAGTGCCTTCGACAGTCATAATCACTCCTAAAACCTTTTACATAAGCTAGTAGCAGAGTCGGGTAGAAAAAAATCATTTCGGTAATGGAACCACGATCGGTCCGTCCTTGTCTTCAATAATTTTTACACGCGCACCATAATGACTAGATACCAATGACTCTGTGAGGACTTCTTCTGCCGATCCTTCAGCAACAATCTTTCCCTCCACCAACATCGCTAAGTGTTCGCTATATCTACCTGCGAGAGTCAGGTCATGCATTGTCGACAAAACTGTCAAGTTCCTATCAAACCTGAGTTGATTAATAAGTTCTAGTGTTTCTTGCTGGTGACCCATATCGAGAGCTGTTGTTGGTTCATCCAGTAACAACACTGGGCAATCCTGTGCCAGTGCTCTTGCAACCACAACACGTTGTTTCTCACCGCCTGATAGTGTTCCCACAAATCGGTCTACCAGGTGTAAAGCATCTAAGGATTTAAGTGCTAGTACTGCAGATCGAATATCTTGCTCTCCTTCCGATTCAAAAAATCCCAAATGCGAAATTCTGCCCAATAAGACATAATCCATAACTCTCATCCCCATTGGGATTATCGGCTTCTGTGATACGACTGCAACGTACTTTGCTAGTTGTCTGTGGTTTAGTTCCTCTACATTTTTGTCAACTATCTTTATAGTGCCCGAAGATTCAATAATGCCACCTGATGCTCTTATCAGAGTACTTTTCCCCGCACCATTGGGTCCAACAATAGTTGTCCAACCTCCAGTCTCTACTTCAAGATCAATTCCTTTCAGTACTTCGTGGTTTCCAAGAACCACAGAAACATTCTTGCAAGCAATTGCCTTCATGAGTTCTTCCAAGCTGTTCTTAGAATTACAACAAAAAAAGGTGCTCCTAGGAAGGCAGTCACAACTCCGATTGGTATTTCAGCTGGTTGGAGAATTAATCGGGCGACTAAATCAGCTATGACTAGAAATGCTCCACCTAAAAAAATTGTCAACGGGATTATGACTCTGTAACTACTTCCAAAAATCAAACGAATTGTGTGCGGGACTATCACACCAACAAATCCAATTAGCCCACTAACTGCAACTGAAGCTGCTGTACCTAGAGAGGCAGCGATTACCGTGATCAAACGCATGCGCCTGACATCCAAACCTAAGGAGCCAGCTTCTTCATCGCCAACGGTTAAGGCATCTAAACGCTTTCTTGCCAGGAAAATAACAGTAATGCAAACGAGAGTGTAAGGAGCCAGAAGAGTAACCTCATCCCAGCCAGCTGTTCTCAACTGACCTAGAACAAAGAAATAAACCTGACGTATAGTCTCCGATTCGCGTTGTTGGACAAAAGTTTGAACAGCTGTAAAGAAACTTGCTACAGCGACTCCAGCGAGAACAAGACTTGTTACTTGATCCAACATTCCGCGGCTTCCACCTACTGTGTAGGTCAGAGCTACTGCGATTAATGCTCCTGCGAATGCTGCTAACGGAACTGGGTCAAGAAAGCCTAATCCATCTCCTACACCTGAAACTATTGCAACCGTGGCTCCAAATCCGGCCCCAGCAGCAACTCCTAGAAGATAAGGGTCCGCTAATGGATTTCTGAAAACTCCCTGATAGGCGCCTCCTGCAGTGGCGAGCATAGAACCCACTAAGAGGCCTAGAACTACTCTCGGGAGACGAATCTCAAAAAGTATCGCCTGCTGTCTGGAACTCAGACCTGAATCAAGATCAACTAAGGGCAACTTATTCAACAGTTCTTCGATCACAGCTATAAAACCGAGATCTGCAGGACCGAAAACTAGACCTGCTAGGGCTGTTACCATCACTGCAACTAAAGCAAAGAACAGTTGCATCCTTTTCAATGAAATGGGTTTTACAACTAAATCCTTATTACTGACGGAAGCACCCACGTTATTTCACTAGCCTAAAATCTTCTCAATTTCAGAATGTACAGAAATAAGAAAATCTACTACTCGTGGTCCCCAACGCCCCGAAGTGTCTGTGTCAACAGGTATTACCTGATCCGACACTACAGCCGTCATGGATCCCCAACCTGGTCTAGCAGCAACAGTTTCAGCTGATTCCCCCCAGTCTGCATCTCCTAGAAAGATAAGATCTGGATCTGCATCGATTATAAATTCTGCAGACAACTGAGGCCAGCCAAATCCACCTTCTATAGCGGGGTCAGCAATGTTTGAAAGACCAAGAAGTGAATAAAGTTTGCCTAGAAATGTCTTTGAAGTCGGTGAGTAAAAAGTATTATCAATTTCGTGATAGTACGAAAGACCTTCTCCTACTTTGTTTGAAGAAATTTCATCCAAATCTGACTTGATGCTCTCAATTAATTGATCAGCTTCCGATTCATTCCCAGTTAAGAAGCCCAACTCAGTTATTTGCAAGTATGTATCTTCCATTGAGGCTGCTGCCGGTTGAAGTAGAGTTTCAACGCCTAATGCCTCAAGACCAGCGACAAGATCACCTGGATCATAAGATGCAACTACCAGATCAGGTTGATATTCAGCAATAGATTCAATGTTTGGCGTATATCCAGAAAGGGATGTCATTGGAGCTTCTTCCGGAAAATTGGACTGATCATCGACTGCAACAACCTGACCTCCGGCGCCTATTGCGAAAAGTATTTCCGTAGCCGTTGGCGAAAGAGAGATGATATTCTGCGCTATTTCGATAGAAGAACCGCCTGAAACTGGGACTTGCTCTGTCGCTCTATCAGAAGTGCAAGAAACACTCAAAAGAGAAAAAACACTCAACAACAAAATTCTAATCTTCATTTTCCTCCTCCCCTAAAGCACGGTTGAGAGAAGAAAAACTTCATTCTTTAACCGCTCCTCCTCGGGAACTTATGGTTTTATTTTCTCCTACCCTTAGGTCTGACTCACCTCAAAGAGGATTACAGTTGCGGGACAGTAACGGATTCAAACCGTTTTCTAATGTAGGAAACACCAGAGTATCGTGAAAATTGACTTTATTAAAGTTTTTAGTAACGCAAAGTTTCCAGAGCGGCTGACGTGTACTCCGGTTTGCTTATCAATAGCCCAGGAACTACTGGCCTCTCTTTGTTGTAGGTCAGATGTGAACCATCCACTCCGCTCACATCCATTCCTGCAGCTGTCGCTACCGCGGCCGGAGCACATACATCCCATTCATACAAACCTGAAGGATGAACGTAGATGTCGGCAGTTCCACCTACAACTGCCATGGCTTTAACTCCAGCAGAACCGACTGAACGAACCACACCACCTATAGAAGCTGCAACTGCTTCCGCCTCACCCCACTGCGAGCGACTTGTGATTACAACAGGAGGATTATTGACGGAATCTTGTTCTGTCGGAATTTGAAGTGTCCCATAGAGAGTTCCCAGTGCGGGCAAATTAACTGCTGCTGCGGAAGGTTGACCTCCTTCTACTAGGGCGACATGGACTGCCCATTCCACACTTCCTGTACGTCCATAATCCTGTGTTCCATCTAAAGGGTCAACAATCCATACTCTTTTAGCTTCTAAACGTGCCTTGTCATCACGCCCTTCTTCTGACAGTAAAAAATCTTCAGGACACAGTTCGTTGAGTCGTCTACTTATATGGAGATGAGCTTCTCGATCAGCTGTTAACTGCAATTGATACCCAGAGATTCCTTTTTCAAGGCCTTTTTCTCTCAACTCTAAAAGCAGCTCACCAGCTTCTCTTGCTAAAAGACCTGCTATTTCATGGTCATTCATAACTGCCTGACCTTAGTCGCAAAAAAGAGAGAAACACATCTTTATGGTTTTAAGCGCTACCTTTATTACAAGTCATTTGAAAAAATTTTATCGAGGGGTTCAAGAATGGCATTTGGAAGAATTACAGGATGGGCGATTGATCTTCCCGACAGGATCCTCACAAATGATGAGCTTTCACAAATGGTAGACACTTCAGACGAGTGGATTAGAGAAAGAAGTGGTATTTCCACACGTCATATTGATGGAAAAGTCAGCGAAATGTCGACGAATGCTGGTAGAGCTGCAATGGAGAAAGCTGGAGTCAAACCTGAAGAGATAGATCTGTTTATTCTCGCGACTACGACAGCTGATAAGGTCGTGCCTGCAACTTCTTCTATTGTGCAAGATAATCTCGGTTTATCGTGTGGCGCTTTTGATCTGAATGCTGCATGCTCTGGTTTTGTTTACGGACTTGTAACTGCAATGCAATTTTCCGACAGCGGAATGGAAAAAATTCTGCTTATAGGAAGTGACTCTCTAAGCACATTTACTGACTGGGAAGACCGATCGACTTGTGTCCTATTTGGTGACGGCGCTGGAGCGGTAGTTATCGAAAGAACTTCTGAAGAACCATGTTTTCTCGGATGGGATCTCATGGCTGACGGATCCGCAGCAGATCTTCTTTACTGTGACCATGGTGGAAAAATAATTATGCACGGGCAGGAGGTCTTCCGACGTGCTGTAATTGCTATGGAAAACGCTGCGAACACTGCAATGGAAAAAGCAGGAGTAAAAAGTAACGAAATATCACTTGTTGTTCCACATCAAGCAAATGTCCGTATTATCGATGCAGCAATGAAACGGCTAGGCATAGATCAAGACAAAGCGGCACTTGTTATGGACACAACGGGAAACACTTCTGCAGCTTCTATTCCTCTAGCACTAATTGACTCGATCGAATCTGGCAAGGTAAATCAAGGTGACCTGTTGTTGCTTGTCGGATTTGGAGCCGGTATGACCTCAGCTGCTGCGGTAGTTAGATGGAATCCAAAAGGTAATTAGCTCTACTACTACTTAAACTACAGAACGATGTAGTCTCACTCATGTGCTAACCGCTTCAGGAATAACTAAGTCTTTTGGACCTAGAACACTATTTAAAAATGTTTCTCTGCAATTGGGTTCAGGTCGTCGTATCGCACTTATTGGCAGCAACGGAACAGGAAAAACAACTCTGCTGGAGATATTAACTGGTCTCCAAGAAGCTGATGAAGGAGAAATACACAAACCACAAGATATGAAAATTGG
>MDTE01123511.1_pt1 | contig 32086 bp, 32 predicted proteins | sample 811231 | NCBI WGS metagenome assembly MDTE01 (sample SAMN05326651, study PRJNA326480) | marine metagenome | isolation source: seawater | place: Indian Ocean: Red Sea | collected 2010 | reverse complement strand
TTCTAAGAATAAAATTTATATAATGTTGAAGTGTGTACGACAAATTTGGTAACCTTAACCGTCCACACTTCTCTTCTTAAATATTTACTTTTTAAATAGCTAATTGCGCTTAAAAAAACGCAATAAAACTCTATAATTTATTGTTTAAACAATAATTTTTAGAGAAAGTTTGTTGCTTATAGGCTAAAATTAAAGGAAATCAAGCAATTAAGCTGAAAAATACCGCATAAAACGCCCTATTTTGCTAGGTTTTTTTTGATTTTTTTTAAATGCTAAACTAATAATTGAGAAAGTAAAATTTCACATGTTTAAAAAACTAAAAATAAAAATTGGCAAGAAATCGGAAATTTTTGCTCTAAGTTTACTTGTAATAATCACAATAGTTTCAACAAGTTATTATAATTTTAATAAAAAAAAAATATTTTCAAATTATAAAAATTTAATTTCAAATATTTACCTTAAAAAAACAATTAATCATCTTTTCGATAATTTAGAACCGAAATTTAAAAAAATTGATCACAAAATTCTTCAAGGTGAAACATTCGATAGTATTCTAGAGAGTTATTCAATTAGCCAAAAAGAGATATCTGAGATTAAAAACAAGTTAACCAAAAAAGTGAATTTAAATAAATTAAACACCAGTCATAAAATTAAGTTTACAATAGACCAATCTAACAATGTTGTAAAAAACTTTATTTTTCAAATATCTAATACTGAAAAAGTTTTTTTAACAAGAGATTTAAATACTGATAAATTTAATCAAAAAATTATAGTTACAAGACTTAACAAAAAAATTGTTTACAAAGAAAATATAATTTTACAAAGTCTTTATAAGTCAGCAGTTGATCAAAAGGTTCCTGTAAATACAATTATAGAATTTGCTAGAATATATGGTTTTCAAGTAGACTTTCAAAGGGATATAAGAAAAAAAGATAGTTTCCAAATTATGTATGAAATTTTTTTAGATGATAACAAAAAAATTATTGAAACTGGAAATATTATATTTGCTAATCTTAAATTGAGTGGACAAGATAACTCTTTATATTTTTTTAATAAAAAAGGAAGTGAGGGCCATTACGATAAGAATGGCAAGAGTGTAAAAAAAGCATTAATGAAAACTCCAATTAATGGTGCGAGACTTTCTTCTCCATTTGGAATGAGAAAACATCCAATAGATGGTTTTAATAAAATGCATCGAGGAACTGATTTTGCTGCTCCGATGGGTACACCAATAATGGCATCAGGTGATGGAGTTGTTAAAAAAGCAGGATGGTGTGGTGGTGGTGGAAACTGTGTGGTAATCAAACATAACTCAACCTATCAAACTGTTTATGCTCACATGTCGAAATTTGCGAACGGTATTAGGAGTGGGAAAAGAGTCAAGCAAGGTCAAATTATTGGTTATGTAGGATCAACAGGAAAGTCCACAGGACCACACTTGCATTATGAGGTTATTGTTAATGGAAAAAAAATAAATTCTCAAACATTAAAACTTCCCTCAGGAAAAATTTTAAAAGGAGAAGAAAGAAAAATTTTTGAAACTAAAAAAATTAAAATTGATGTGTTAAAATCTGAAAAGATTATTGGGATTAATTAACTTCAGACTGTGTCTTTTCAGATTTTTCTAGGTCGGTAACAGACTCAGATTTTTTTTCTTTTTTATCATCTAAATTAACATTAGCAGCAGCATTCACTGTAAATTTATTTTTTTTAAAAGCTTCTTGCTCACTTAAGATTCTAGTAAAATGATCAGCGTATTGGAAATAATTTTCTGATAATATCTTATCACCATTTGATAATGCTTCCCTCGCGAGGTTATTGTATTTATCTATCAATTTTGATGCATTGTGATTATTTCTTCCTGATAACTTTCTTTGAAAATTATCATTATTTGAAAAACCACTATTGAATTTCGATCTATCACCATTAGACTTATAGTTCCTATCATTTCTTCTGAAGTTATTTCTTCTTCCGCTACTGTTATTTCTAAAAGTTACCATAATTAAATCTAAGTTATCTTTTTGTGCAAATTATACACCTATCGTTATTTGCTAAATCTTTTAAAACTTTATTAATATAAAAACCTTTTTGTTCCAATAATTTCACAACTTTATTTTTTTGATTAAATGCAATCTCTAAAACAAGTATTCCATTTTTCTTAATCAGTTCAGATGATTTATTAATTACTTTCCTGATAACTGACATTCCATCGAGCCCGCCGTTTAAAGCTAATATAGGCTCAAAATTTTTCACATCTTTCTCCAAATATTTTAATTTAATCTTATTAATATAAGGAGGATTAGATATAATTAAATCATATTTGCCATGATTAAAATTGTCAATATCTGATTCAAAGATTTTAACTCTATTTCTTAATCCAAGATTAAAAGCATTAATTTTGCTTAATTCTACACATTTCTTGCTCAAGTCTACGCCCGTGCCATAAAAGTTTTTTTTCTCTTTTAAAATTGATAAAAGTACACATCCTGAACCAATTCCAATTTCAAGAAGATTTAAATTGGACTTATTCTTTGTTAATTTTAAAACTTCCTCTATCAGTAATTCCGTATCTGGTCTTGGTATTAATACGCCTTCTCTCACTTTAAATGAATATTTCCAAAAATCCTTCTCTCCAACAATATATGCTATAGGTTTCCCCGTTGATCTTTTTTGAATATTTTTTTTGAAAATTTTGATGCTTTCTTCACATAACTTATTATTTAAATTTAAAAAAATATATTTTCTATCTTTTTTAATAGATGTTGACATCAAGATTTCTGCATCAATCCTAAAAGTTTTAATGTTGTTTTTCTTCAGTATTCTCTCACCGTCTTCAATCGCAGTTTGTATTCTCATTATATTATAAACTATTTAAGCTTTCCTCCTGCGCTTGTAGGGTTAATGACTCAATCATCTCATCGAAAATCTCTCCTTCTAGAAATTCCTCTAATTTATGAATTGTAAGATTAATTCTATGATCAGTAACCCGTCCTTGTGGAAAATTATAAGTTCTTATTCTTTCTGATCTGTCTCCAGTACCAATTTTATTTTTTCTATCTTTTGATCTTTCTTGATCTAATCTTGATCTCTCTAATTCATATATTCTTGATCTTAAAATTTTCATACCTTTTGCTTTATTCTTATGCTGAGATTTTTCATCTTGTTGAGATACTGAAATTCCTGATGGTATGTGTGTAATTCTCACAGCACTATCAGTTGTATTGACTGACTGACCACCAGGGCCACCAGCTCTAAATACATCTATTCTTAAATCTGATTCATTTATCTTAACATCTACTTCTTCAGCTTCAGGCAATACAGCTACAGTAGCCGCTGAAGTGTGCACTCTCCCTTGGGTCTCTGTATCTGGAACTCTTTGAACTCTATGAACACCACTTTCATACTTTAAAGTAGAATATATATTTTTTCCTTTTATGGATGCAATAACCTCTTTTAAACCTCCAGCCTCACTTTTTGATATAGATATTAGTTCTAATACCCACTTTTTTTTATGGCTAACTTTCTCATACATCTTAAAAAGATCAGCGGCAAATAAACTTGCTTCAAGACCACCTGTTCCTGCTCTTATTTCAATTATAGCATTTTTTTTATCTGCTTCATCTTTTGGAAGTAAGAATAGTTTAAGTTTTTTTTCATTTTTTTGGTGCTCTAATTTTAAATTACTTAATTCAAACTCCGCCATTTTTTTTAGCTCCTCGTCAGAGACTTTCTCATTTAAAATTTTTTCTAACTCAACTTTATTTGTGTTGAATGATAGGTATTTTTTTGCGTTATCCACTACCTCATTTAGGTCTGAATATTCTTTAGATTTTTCAGCAAATGATTTTTTGTCAATTGTACCTGATGATAAATCCTTTTCTAAAATAGAATGTTTTTGGATTAATTCTTCTATTGTTTTTTGTGGTATCATTTTTGGTTATTTTCTAACTCAAAAGCTTTTTTCTCAACCTCATCAACAACTTTGGATATCATATCCTTAGTTAAAACTTTTTCTTTTTGTAATCCAGATAAGTAAAGCATATTATTTCCTTTTCTTCCTCCAGTAATTCCAACATCTGTCATTGCAGCTTCTCCAGGTCCATTAACAACACAACCAATAATAGATAAGGTTATTGGTGTTTTTATATGGGATAATTTTTCCTCTAATATTTTTACTGTATCAATTACTTGAAAGCCTTGCCGAGCGCATGAAGGGCAAGAGATAATTTTTACACCTCTGTCTCTTAAATGCAAAGACTTGAGTATTTCATTTCCAATTTTAATTTCTTGAACTGGATCATCCGACAGGGAAATTCTAATTGTATCTCCAATTCCTTCTAGGAGCAGGGAGCCTATTCCGATTGATGACTTTATACTACCTGAAATAAAACTACCCGCCTCAGTGATCCCAAGATGTAAGGGATAACTAGTCACTTCTGATAGTAATTTATATGCTTTTATTGACAAAAAGACATCCGAAGACTTAACACTTATTTTAAAATTAAAAAAATCTTGATCCTCTAAAATTTTTATGTTTCTGATTGCACTTTCTACTAATGCTTCAGGACAAGGTTCCTTAAACTTTTCGAGTATATCTTTTTCTAATGAACCTGCGTTAACACCAATCCTTACTGAACAATCATTATTCTTAGCAGCTTGTAAAACATCGTTGATTTTATTTCTATCACCTATATTACCAGGATTAATCCTAAGACAACTTGCGCCACTTTCTGCTGCTTCAATTGCTCTTTTATAATGAAAATGAATATCAGCTATTATGGGAATATCCACATGCTTCTTAATTTCTTTAATAGCTTTTGATGATGCCTCATCTGGACAAGAAACTCTTACTAAATCGGCACCCTCAGTTTGAATTTCGTGTATTTGTTTTATTGTAGCCTTAACATCAGTCGTTAGCGTATTTGTCATTGACTGGACTGAAATTGGATTATCTCCTCCAATCTTCACATTTCCTACGTTTATAACTTTTGTTTTTTTTCTATTAATATTTCTAAAAGGCCTAATATTCATTTAATTATTTATTTAAGTTAAATTCTTTATGTAAAGCTAATAAAGCTTTTTTAATATTTTTTCTATCAATAATAACAGATATTTTAATTTCTGAAGTTGAAATTACTTGAATATTTATTTTTTTTCTAGCCAAAGATTGAAACATTCTGAAAGTGACTCCAGGAGTTGTTACCATTCCTACACCAATAATTGAAATCTTTGAAACATCTTTTTTTAAAAGTAATTTTCTAAAATTTATATCTTTATTCTGCTCAATTATTTTTTTTGTTTTGATTAAATCCTCGCTTTTTATGGTAAAAGTTAGGTAAGTTTCTTTCCCATTAGCAGAAATATTTTGAACTACCATATCTACATTGATTTGATTTTTAGATAATGGTTTAAAAATAGATGCAGCTACACCAGGTTTATCTTTTACCCCTATAAGTGTTACTTTTGCATCATTGTTAGTTGAGGTTATCCCAGTAATAATTTTATTATTACTAATATTTGATTTTTTTGTTATTAGAGTGCCAGATTTATTTTTAAATGATGATTTCACCTCAACATCAATTCTATTTAATCTCGCATCCTGAATTGATACAGGTTGCATAACTTTTGCTCCTAGAGACGCCATTTCCAACATTTCTTCATATGAAATAACATTTATTTTTTTTGCTTTTTTTAATTTATTTGGATCAGTAGTAAAAACACCCTCAACATCTGTATAAATAATACATCTTTTTGCTTTGAAGTACTTCGCCAGTAAGATTGCACTTGCATCTGATCCACCTCTACCAATTGTTGTTACTCTATTATTGTTATTTATGCCTTGAAAACCAGTTATAACAGGAACTCCATTCTCTTTTAGATATCTAATAATTTTATTTGTGTAAATTTTTACAATTCTAGAATTTTTGTATTGACCACTTGTTATGATAGGTATTTGCCACGCCATCCATGATCTTGATTTAATACCAAGATGATTTAATCTTCCAGCAATTAAAGAACATGCAACTTGTTCACCTGAAGATACCAGTGTATCGTATTCATGGCTTACAAAGTCGCTACTTATATTTTTAGATTTTTTTATTAACCCATTTGTCACACCACTCATGGCCGATGAGACCACAATAACACTAAATTTTTTTTTTCGATATTGCTTAATTATTTCAGCAACTTTTTTTATTTTTGCTATTGTTCCAACTGATGTACCGCCAAATTTTAATACTACAATTTTCATGGTAAAATAAATATCTTAAAAATTAAAATATATTGATAAAATACATCTTAAATATAAAGTTAACTTAATTATGAAAATTAACACAATTAACAAAAAAGAAATAGAAAAATTTTCAGAAATTGCTGAGGAATGGTGGGATCCAAGCGGAAAATTTAAACCATTACACAAGTTTAATCCTATTAGAATTGATTATATTAAACAGAATATAATCAAGACATTAAAACTTGATAACAAAATAAGACCTTTGGATAAAATTAAGATATTGGATGTAGGTTGTGGAGGAGGCCTACTATCTGAACCAATGTGTAGATTGGGAGCTGAAGTAACAGGAATAGACGCATCAGAAAAAAATATTAGCGTTGCCAAAATACATGCAAAAAAAAATGATCTGAATATAAAATATATTTGCTCATCACCTGAAAAATTAAAAAACGATAATAAGTATGATGTAATTCTCAATATGGAAATAATTGAACATGTCGATGATGTAGAATTTTTTCTAAAGTCATGTTCAAATCTATTAAAAAAAAGTGGAATTATGTTTGTTGCTACACTAAATAAGACTTTTAAGTCATATATTTTTGCAATCGTAGGTGCTGAATATATACTTAGATGGTTACCAATAGGCACTCATGAATGGGAAAAATTTGTTAAACCAGAGGATTTAATTCAAATTTTAAAAAAGAATAATTTTAGTCTTGATAAATTAGATGGTTTAAAATTTAATTTGATTTCAGATAATTGGAGTCTTAGTGTTGATAGATCAGTAAATTATATAGCAAAATTTATAAAAAATTAATTATTTTGATCTTCTATCCAAGGGATTTCTTGAGTTTCTATTCCTTCCTCATTTAATTCTTTAATATCTTTTTTTGATGCAACTCCATAAATTCCTTTTTGATTTTTTTTATTATCATAATGTAAAGATCTTGCTTCATATGTGAAATTTTCACCTACATAATCAAAGTTTGTTTTAATAAATTTCTGATACTCCTTTAAAGTTTTTTTGATATTTTGAAATTTTTGAAATTGTTTCGTTTCACTTTTATTTGAAGTTTTATTGATTATCTTTGGTGCCATCAAACTTTTTTCAACTTTATGCGAATTACAGTTGAAACAGCTTAATAAATTTTTTTTTTTTAGTTTTTCATATTCTTTTGAAGATGCAAACCAGCTATCAAAACTCAAATCACATTTTTTACAATTTAATTTATATTTTATCATATAAATATATTTAATTTTCTTTTTTTAAAATTTAATACATTCTAGCTTCTATAATCTGAATTTATCTCTACATATTTTTTTGTAAAATCCATTGTATATGCTTTGAAATTCTTTGATCCTAAAGATAAATCGACACAGACCTCTATATTTGTATTTTTCATATATTCAGATGTCTCGGACTCATTATAATTTTGATTTATTTTTCCATTTTGAACAATGCTAATATTTCCAAACTTAATAGATAATTTTTCTAAGTTTATAAATAATCCCGCTTTACCTATGGCCATAATTATTCTTCCCCAATTAGGATCTTCACCTGCAAATGCAGTTTTTACTAAAGGTGAATTAGCTATCGAGAATGCAATTTTTTTTGCATCATTTTCCGTTTTACAATTTTTGACATAGATAGTTATAAATTTTGAAGCACCTTCCCCATCAGCAACAACTCTTTTTGCTAGATTTAAAAGAACATTATTTAAAGCATTATCAAAATTTTTTAATTTCTCATCATTTATACTCGAAATTTTTGAATGTTTTGCACAACCAGTAGAAAAAATTGTTAGCATGTCATTTGTGCTTGTGTCACTATCACAACTTATTGCGTTAAAGGTTGTTGAAACGTTTTTTTTAATTAATTTTTTTAAAATATCATTTGGAATATTTGCATCTGTAAAAATATACCCAAGAGTTGTTGCCATGTTAGGTTGGATCATTCCAGACCCCTTAGCTAAACCATAAATCTTGATTTTCGTATTTCCTATTTCACACTCTTCCATAGCTAGTTTTGGTTGTGTATCAGTAGTCATAATGCCAAGTGCAGCTTTCATCCAAATATATTTATTTTGGGTATATTTTATCTTTTCAACAAGTTCTGGTATCTTATTTTTTATATTTTCTTCAGGAAAAATTTCACCTATTGTTCCTGTGCATCCAAACATAACTTCTCTTGGTTTTATTTTTTTTGGCTCATCCTCATCTTTTTTCTGTAGTTCAGACAGTTTAAGAGCTAAAGTTTCAGAAATTTTTTCAAGACTTCTATAACCTTGCTTACCAGTGAAACAATTTGCATTTCTAGTGTTTACTAATAATGAAAATACTTTTTTGGGTTTATTTCTTAAATTCCATTTTATATTCTCTGAAACTATTTTTGACTGTGTATATATTGATGCGAAATTCGCTCCCTCTCTAAAGTAAAACATTACTAAATCATCCCTGCTATTTTTGTACAAATTTGCACAAACTGTTGAAACTGACACTCCATCCAAATGGTCGAGGTCTTGAAATTCATTCATTCTCTTGTTTTTTTCTTTTGAAGTTAAAAAATTTGATAAATTAATTCCCATGGTATTTAAAAAAATTATTTTATCCTTATATTAAAGGTTATAAGTAATTAATAAATCAAAACTTATGCTAAATCCACTAAACTTCATCTCAAAATTAATAAGGTCCAGCAACCAAAATGAGCTTAACAGATTAGCCAAAATTGTTGAAAAAATAAACGCTATAGAAAAAGATGTCGAAAAATTAAACGATAAAGATTTTCCGAGTGAGACCCAAAAACTTAAAAAAAGGATACGAGAGGGAGAAAAATTAGATGACATACTACCAGAAGCTTTCGCTCTAGTCAGAGAGGCTTCCAAAAGAAAAAGAAATGAAAGACACTATGACGTTCAGCTTATCGGGGGAGTAGTTTTACACGAATCTAAAATTGCAGAAATGAAAACAGGAGAAGGGAAAACGTTAACAATTACGCTTGCTGCTTACTTAAATGCACTTTGTGAAAAAGGAGTGCATATTGTTACTGTCAATGATTATCTTGCTAAAAGGGATGCTCAAGAGATGGGAATTATATACAATTTTTTAGGAATTACTTCAGGGTTTATTAATAACGATCAAAATGATTTCGAAAGGAAAAAAAATTATAATTGTGATGTGACATATGCAACTAATAGTGAATTAGGTTTTGATTATTTAAGAGATAATATGAAATATTCGAAAGAAGAAATGGTTCAGAGAGATCACTTTTTTTCAATTGTTGACGAGATAGACTCTTGTTTAATTGATGAAGCAAGAACTCCTCTTGTCATATCTGGAGCTGCTGAAGATAAAACTAACCAATACATTGCAGTAAATACTTTAATAAAATCTTTAAATGAAAAAGATTACGAAATTGATGAAAAGGACAGAAATATTTTACTCACTAACGATGGTATAAATAAAGTTGAGAAGATTTTTGCTAATGCGGGAATTTTGAAAAATAATAATTTTTATGATCCTGAAAATTTAGCTCTTGTACATCATGTAAATCAAGCACTAAAGGCAAATCATCTATTTACAATAGGAAAAGATTATATTGTTAAAGATAATCAATTAAAAATAATCGATGAATTAACAGGAAGAATTCTTGAAGGAAGAAGATTTGGAGACGGGCTCCATCAAGCATTAGAGGCTAAAGAAAAAATAGATGTTAAAGCTGAAAATCAAACATTAGCATCAATTACTTATCAGAATTACTTTAAATTATATAAAAAAATATCAGGTTGTACTGGAACTGCTGCAACTGAGGCTGAAGAATTTTTAGAAATATATAATTTAAAAGTTGTTGTAATCCCTACAAATAAAAAGATGATTAGAAATGATTTAAATGATCAAATTTTTAGAACTGAAAAAGAAAAAAACGATGCAATTATCAAAAAGATAGTTGATTGTAACAAAATTGGGCAACCATTATTGGTTTTTACATCAAGTGTTAATAAATCTGAAATTTACTCTAAATTACTTCATAAAGAAAAAATAAATCATGTTGTACTTAATGCTAAAAATCATGAAAATGAAGCAGAAATCATAGCAAACGCAGGAAAAGAAGGTTCAGTAATTATTACCACCAGTATTTCTGGAAGAGGTGTTGATATTCAACTTGGCGGAAAAAGGGGGACATTACCTGATGATGAACTAAAAAAAAATAAAGAGAAGATTAAATCAATTGGTGGTTTATTTGTTATTGGAACTGAAAGAATGGAGTCCCGAAGAGTAGATAATCAAGCAAGAGGAAGATCAGGAAGACAAGGTGATCAAGGTAGTTCTATTTTTTATGTGAGTTTAGAGGATGATTTAATGCGGATATTTGGCTCAGAATCTATGAATAAAATGCTCGAAAAATTGGGCTTAAGAGATGGCGAAAGTATAGATCATCCATGGATTAATAAAGCATTAGAAAGAGCGCAACAAAAAGTGGAAGCAAGAAATTTTGATATACGAAAAACTTTAATCAAATTTGATAACGTGCTTAATGATAAAAGACATGTAATTTTCTCTCAAAGAAACGATACAATGGATAGCAATGAAATCTTTGAATTTTCAAACAACTTTTTAGAAGAAATTATCGAAGATATAATAAAATTGAAATTTTTGAAATCCTCTGACCCAAAAAATATAGAATTTGATAATAAAATAAAAGCAATTATGGGAAAAAAAATAAGTGCTGAAGATTTTGATAGTCTTAAAAACCTGGATAATGAAAATCTTAAAAAAGAAATTTTCAAAAAGTTTGAAAATTCAAGGCAAGAAAGAACAAAGATTTTGGGCCAAAAGCAATCGGTAGAAATAGAAAAAAGAATACTTTTACAATCGATTGATTTAAACTGGAAATCTCATATTCAATATTTAGAACAGTTAAGACAGGTGATAGGTTTAAGGTCATACGGTCAAAGAGATCCTTTAGTCGAATACAAAAAAGAGGCTTTTAATCTTTTTGCTAATTTGTTGACTAAGCTAAAATTAGATTTTATTACGATTTTAATGAATTTAGAAGTTATTGAGTCAAAACAAGATGAACAGCCTAAACCAGCTAAAATTGATCCTAAATACATTGGAAGAAAGATGAGTAGAAATGAACCTTGTTTATGTGGATCGGGAAAAAAATTTAAACGTTGCTGTGGGGCTTTATAAAAAAATGATTAAAGAGATTAGTAATATTGTTACTCCTAATGTCGCTGCAACAAATACTTTGTTGGAATTAAGAAGTTGATAAAAATTCTGTGATTTTGTTTTTAGACTAATTAAATTTTCTGAGTCTGAAATAAATCCTTTGTCTCTTCCTATGTTCAAAAATTTGTTTTTTCTTTGACTGACAACCTCATCAGGCATAATTCCATCATAGATTTGTAAATTTTTTACTAAGCATTTTCTTACATTTTCTACAATTAAATCTTTATTTCTATGAGCGCCACCAGGAGGTTCTGGAATTATTTCATCTATTACTTTTAATTCTAAAAGTTCTTTAGCTGAAAGCTTCATTGCTCTAGCTGCATCTAACATTTTTTTAGGATCTCTCCATAAAATAGTTGCGCAACCTTCTGGCGATATTACCGAATAAATTGCATTTTCTAACATTATCACTTTACTCGATGAGGCTAATGCTATAGCACCACCTGATCCACCTTCGCCGATTATGATAGCTATGGTTGGGACTTTCAACTTCATGCAACATTCAATTGATTTCGCTATTGCTTCGGCTTGTCCTCTTTCTTCAGCTCCAACACCAGGATAAGCCCCAGGAGTATCAATAAAAGAGATTATTGGAATATTAAACTTATCAGCAAGCTCCATTAAACGAATAGTTTTTCTATAACCCTCTGGCCGCATCATGCCAAAATTTCTCTCAATTCTTTTATCAAGACTGTCGCCCTTTTCTTGGCCGATTACTAAAACTGATTGACCTTCAAATTTCCCAAATCCCGCTAAAACTGCTTTATCTTCTCCGTAATACCTATCACCAGACAGTGGTATAAAATCATCAAATAAATTATTTATAAAAAATTCTGACTTCGGTCTTTCTTCGTGTCTGGCTACCATGGTTGTCTCCCATGGGTCTAAATTTGAATAAATAGATTTTAATTTTTCGTCGAGTTCAGATTGAATTTGAGAAATCTTTTTAGTATCCACTTCTGAAAGACCACTTTGATTAAATGGATCTTTTAATTTTTCTAATTCTACTTCAAGATCCTTTATATCAGCTTCAAAATTAAGATAATTTTTCATTATAAAACTTAAAAATAATTATGAAAAATGACAAGAAAATGTCAATGCTTCTATAAATTATTTGACTTCATTTTACAGGGGTTTTAGAAAAGAAACGATGAAAATAAATTATCAAACAGTAAATAATTTAAAAGTTTCAGAAAATCTACTATCTTTCGTTAATAATGAATTGTTAAAAGATACGAACATATCTCAAGAAAAGTTTTGGTCTGGATTTGATAAGTCAGTGCATGAATTGGCTCCTAAAAATAAAGAACTTATTGATATAAGAAAAAGTTTACAAAAAAAAATTGATGCGTGGCATATCAAAAATAAAAGTAATGAGTTTGACATTAGTGAATATAAAAAGTTTTTAAAGGATATTAATTATTTAAGAGATGAAGGACCAGATTTTGTAATTGAAACAAAAAATGTTGATAGTGAAATTAAAGAAATTGCTGGTCCACAGCTAGTTGTGCCAATTATGAATGCAAGATATGCTTTAAATGCTGCTAATGCAAGATGGATGAGTCTTTATGATAGTCTATATGGAACAGATGTGATTGAACAATCTGAAGATAGTGTATCTGAAAGATATGATCCAGAGAGGGGAGCTGAAGTAATTAAATATGGTAGAGAATTTTTAGATAAATATTTTACTTTAAAAGATTTTAGCTGGAAAAAAATAACTGGAATAGCAATTCAAGATAAAGAATTAAAAGTTTTAAAAGGTGCAGAAGCAACTACCTTAAAAGATAAAGATAAATTTATTGGTCATAGAGGGGAGACAGATAACCCGTCGGCAATAATATTAAAAAATAATAATCTTCATATTGAGGTACTTAAAAATCCAAGGGCGTTTAGCGCCCAACAAGATCACGCTGGCATTAGTGACATAATCTTAGAAGCTGCTGTATCTACTATTTGTGACAATGAGGATAGCGTTGCAGCCGTCGATGCAGAAGATAAAATTACTTGCTACAAAAACTGGTTGGGTTTGATGAAAGGCGATCTTAAATCTCAATTTGAAAAAGATGGAAAAATCTTAGAAAGAAAATTAAACCCTAATAGAAGTTTTATATCAAAAGAGGGTAAAAATTCGAAACTGCACGGTAGAAGTCTTCTACTCATAAGAAATGTTGGACATCTAATGACCAATCCATCTATTTTACTTAAAGATGGAAGTGAAATACCTGAGGGGCTTATGGATGCTTTTTTTACTACATTAGCAGCGCTACACGATTTAAAAAATAGAAAAAATTCTAGAGCTGGTTCTGTATATATTGTTAAGCCTAAAATGCATGGACCTGATGAGACTGCTTTCACTGATTTGATATTTACAAAAGTTGAGGAGGTTTTAGGACTGGAAAAAAATACCTGTAAAATTGGAATTATGGATGAGGAGAGGAGAACATCGGCCAACCTCAAAGAATGCATAAGATCTTTAAAGAAAAGAGTCTTTTTTATCAATACGGGTTTTTTAGATAGGACAGGTGATGAAATGCATACATCAATGGAAGCTGGTCCAATGATTAAAAAAGGCGATATGAAATCATCTAAATGGATCATGGCTTATGAAAATAATAATGTAGATATAGGACTAAGATGTGGTTTTTCTGGTAAGGCACAAATTGGTAAAGGTATGTGGGCAATGCCAGATAAAATGAGAGATATGATGGAACAAAAAATCGGACATTTGCAAGCTGCAGCTAACTGTGCTTGGGTGCCTTCTCCAACTGCTGCTGCACTTCATGCATTACATTACCACGAACTAAATATTTTTAATAAACAGAAACAAATATTAAAAAGAGAAAAAGCTAAGCTAGACGATTTATTGACTATCCCTAAAGCAGATAGACCAAATTGGTCGGTTGATGAAATAAATTCCGAAATATCAAACTCTGCTCAAACTATTTTAGGTTATGTTGTGAGATGGATAGATCAGGGAATTGGCTGTTCAAAGGTCCCTGACATAAATAATGTCGGTCTTATGGAAGATAGAGCAACTCTAAGAATCTCATCACAACATATTGCAAACTGGGTTCACCATGGAGTAACAACTAAAATTCAAGTAATAGATATAATGAAAGAAATGGCAAAAATAGTTGATGAACAAAACAAGAATGACAAAAAATATGTTAAAATGAGTGATAATTTTGAAAAATCTATTGCTTTCCAAGCAGCATGTGCTTTAATTTTTGAAGGTAAAAACCAACCATCGGGATATACCGAGCCAATTTTACACCTTAATAGATTAAAGAAAAAATCATTAAATTAATTTAGAAAAAGAAAATTTTTTCCAAATTCTTCTTGGTGTCAAAGGAAGTAAATAGGTTAAGAACTTTATTTTTTTCTCTTTTTTTGAAAACATCCAATCTGATTTTCTAACATCAAATCCCATTCCAGAAAAATAATAACCATTTAATAATAATTTTCTTATAATCTTATATTTTTTCCAAAAAGACAAATGAAGATGTTCAAAAGAAATATTTTTAATATCAAATTTTTGTAAATTAAGATGATACAAAACATCAAAATCCATACCTTCAATATCTAAAGATAAAAATTCAATTTTTGATAGTAAATTTTCCCCAAGAAAATTGGTTATTTTTTTACAGGGTACTGTTTTCTTATTAATAGAACTATTAGGAAAATGTTTTTTGACAAAATTTTTTGAATTTGAAAATATTTGATAATCTGGTTTATCATCCTCGGAGTAAAAAAAATTTGTCTTTTTTTTATTAAAATTATCTGGAGTAATTGCAAAATTAAATATTTTTACTCTTTTGTTTTTTCTCCAGCTCTTTTTTAATTTTTTAATATGTATTGAGTTTGCTTCAACCAAATACAAAGTAAATTTTCTTTTTCTTTTTTTGGCAAAGGATGTAAAGCCATCTTGGTAATTTTCGTCAAAATTCGCAGAACCGGATCCAATCTGAACTAAATTTTCCATTAAATATTTTAATTAATTAATAAATTCATATATAAAGATGTATGTCTAAAAGATATAGTGGAAAATCATTTAAAGACTCTAGTATGAATAAAAAACCTAAGCTTAGTCTTAAAGAGAAAAGAAGAATTAAAAGAGAAAAGTCAAAAAAAACTAAATAAAACGTTTTTTTTTAATAAATTCCAATATTTTTAAGTTTTTAAGAGTTTTCAAAAAAAAAAATTAATGTATAAGAACTTCCAAATTATGAGAAGCAAAATAAGAAATATCACCATAATAGCTCACGTTGATCACGGCAAAACAACTCTTATCGACAATTTAATGAAACAAAGTGGATCATTTAGAGAAAATGAAACAGTCGATGAAAGATTGATGGACTCAGGAGAGCTAGAGAAAGAAAGAGGAATCACAATTTTAGCCAAACCAGCATCAATAAACTGGAAAGGCTCAAGAATTAACATAATAGATACCCCGGGTCACAGAGATTTTGCTGCTGAAGTAGAGAGAGTTTTAAGTATGGCAGATGGTGCCTTATTATTAATTGATTCAGCTGAAGGAGTCATGCCTCAAACAAAATTTGTACTATCAAAAGCATTAAAACAAGGCTTAAAGCCAATTGTTGTTATCAATAAACTAGATAAATCAGATCAACGAGCCAATGAAGTTTTAAATGAAACTTTTGACTTGTTTGTAAGTTTAGATGCTAATGAATATCAATTAGATTTTCCTGTGCTATATGCGAGTGGGAGATCGGGTTGGGCCGATAAGGAAATTGAGGGTCCCAGAGAAAATTTAAATCCTTTGTTAGATCAAATAATTGATCATGTTGAACCAGCAGATTTAGACAAAACTAAACCTTTTTCAATGTTAACAACTCTTCTCTACGCAGATAATTTTTTAGGGAGAAGTTTAGTCGGAAAAATAGCTCAAGGAACTGCTAAAGCTAATCAAGCAATAAAAGCGATAAATTTAAAAGGCCAGAAAGTTGACGAAGGAAGACTTACAAAAATTTTTAGATATGAAGGAACCAAAAAAGTACCAATTGAAGTTGGAGAAGCTGGAGATATAGTCGTTGTAGCAGGCTTGGAAAAAGCAAATGTTGCTGACACTATTTGTGATCTTAGTGTAGCAGAGCCAATACAAGCAACTCCTATTGACCCACCAACTATGTCAATAACTATAACAGTCAATACCTCACCTCTCGCAGGAACCGAAGGTAAAAAACTTACAAGCACACAAATAAGAGATAGACTAATTGAGGAAGCTCAAAATAATGTAGGTATCACATTTACTGAAAATGAAAAAAATGACTCTTTTATTATCAGTGGCAGAGGTGAATTAATGTTAGAAATTTTGTTAACCCAGATGAGAAGAGAAGGTTTTGAGATGACTATTAGTCCACCTAAAGTTTTATATAAAGAAAGTCAAAATGGAGAAAAGCTAGAACCAATAGAGGAAATTACAATAGATATTGATGAAGAATATTCCTCAAAAATAATTGACTCAATGAATAAACGAAAAGGTAAATTAATAGAATTAAAAGATACTGGTAAAAATAAAAAACGATTAATTTTTCATGCTCCAACAAGGGGGTTGATGGGTTATACAAGTAGATTTTTGACACTTACAAAAGGAACTGGTGTAATTAACAGAATTTTTCATTCTTATGGACCATTTGAAGGTGAAATGGAGGGAAGAAGAAATGGTGCGTTAATATCTATGGAACAAGGTAAAGCAGTTGCATTTGCAATTTTTAACTTACAAGCTAGAGGTGAGATGTTCGTAACTCATAATGATCCTGTTTACCCTGGTATGATTGTAGGTTTATCTCCTAAACCAGGAGATATGATTATAAATGTTATGAAAGGAAAAAAACTAACTAACATGAGAACTCAGGGTACCGATGAAAATGTTGTGCTTACCCCAATAAGAAAAATGTCTATAGCTGAACAATTAAGTTTGCTTAATTCTGATGAAGCATTAGAGATAACACCAGAGTCTTGTAGATTACGTAAAGCAATTCTTGATCCTCACGAAAGAAAAAAAAGTGAGAAGTCTAGCGCTGCAGCTTAATTAAATATTTTATTTACTAAAAACAAACCAAAAGCAACGCAAGGTCCAATACCTAGAGCAAATAATATGGTACCTATTCCGACTGTACCACCTAAATACCATCCAATACTAACTACCGAAATTTCTAAAATTGCTCTTACAGCAGCTATAGGAAAATTAGTTTTTTTTTGAATACCAATCATAAGTCCATCCCTAGGGCCAGCACCCAAGTTTGAAACTAAGTAAATTCCTCCACCTATTCCAACTAATAAAACAGAGACAATTGCTAAAATTATTTGACTTAAGTAATTTGATGGTGCTGGGACAAATTTAATACATAGATCAATCATAATAGCAATAATTAAAGCATTAAATATAGTTCCCATTCCTAGTTTCTGATTGAGAGGTATCCATAAAATCAAAACACCAATGCTTATAAGTAGGGTTATTGTTCCAATACTTAAACTTACATTAAGAGAAATACCTTGAGCCAAAACACTCCAAGGAGAAGCGCCCGTTGATGAAACAATTAGTAGACCTTCTCCCAATCCAAATAATGCAAGACCAAAACATAAGAAAAAAAAAGTAGAATATTTAGGTCTAAAGTTATAAGTTTTTTCTGAACTCCAAGACACTTTAGGTATATTCTTGATTTTTAAAAACATATTCTATTTAAATTAACTGTTCCTAATATCTACTAATTTTAATAATGTAACTACAAATGAAGAAAATTATAGTGTTTATATTCTTTATATTTTCGTCCTCAATCTCTATTGCACATATGGCTCACTATAACAATTTTAATAAAATTGAAATGGAGATATTTAGAAATGGTAATTTAATCGGATATAATCATTACTTTTTCAATAAAAGTGGGAATAACACTACTGTTACCAATGAAATTAAATTTAAAGTAAAATTATTGGGAAAAACTATTTTTCAAGTTGAGGGTTTTGGTGAGGAAAAATATTATAAAGATAAATTAATATCTTATAATTCAAAAACTCTTCAAAATAATAAGAAAAAATTTGTTAATCTAGTTTTTGATAAAAAACAAAACAAATTTTTGATTGAAGGCTCTTCATATAAAGGTGATGCCTCGTTAGAAAATATTATAGGAAACTGGTGGAATCATAAAATTTTAGAGGCCTCAAGTCAAATAAGTCCAATCTCTGGAAGTGTCAAAAAACAAGTTGTTACTTTTATAGGTAAAGAAAAAATAGAACAATATGGAAAAGTTTATAATACAGAACATTTTAAATTGAATTCAAAAGATATAAATACACCTGATAATAAAAAAATAAATTTTGACGTATGGTATGATAAGCGAAATTTCAGAATTTTAAGAGTATCATATTCTAGAATGGGTAATTGGGAATATCGTCTAAAAACAATTGATTAATCTTATTTTAGTAGTAATTAATAAATAATTATGAAAGTTTATTTTAATAATTCTTGTAAAATATGTAAGGCAGAAATTGATCTTTATAAGAAAGAGAAAATTGAAGAAATTGAGTGGATAGATATTACAAATAATTATTTAGCTCAAAAAGAAACCTTAAAAAATGATAAGGAGCTTTTGCGCAGACTTCACGTGAGAGACGGTGAAAAATTAAAACAAGGTGCGGAGGCATTTCTTGCTTTATGGAAGAAAATTCCAAAGTATAGATTTTTATACAAAATTTTAAAATTACCAATAGTTTTTAATTTATTTTTTATTTTTTATGAAATAGTTGCTTATTTTCTCTATATAAAAAATAAAAAACAATTAAAAAATTAATTAAAAAATAAAATTAAGAATTTACTCAACAAAATCATTGAGGCTACAAACATTATCAAAACGATAAAATACATTAATAAAATTATTTTATTTTTTTTTCTTCTCAGTCTCACAAAATTCTTATCATCTAAATCCGATATGTCTCTTTGACCTAATACAGGATAATCATAACTAAATCTCCATGTGCTTTCGCCAAGTCTCGGATCTAACTTATTAAAATACATTATCCATGCCAAAATATATTTCAGTATCAAAAAAAGAATTATAAAAATTATGCTTCCTATTATCATATTCGTCAAAAAAATTTAAATTTAATTATTATTAATTTTTCTTTTAGATGCAATAAGTTGAGTTAAAGAGTCCACCATAGTGTCTGAAGCTTTAAAAATATCAATACTTTTAAATTCATGAGAAATATTTTTTTCTGAGTTAGTCTTATCTTCAATTACTATGCCATCGTCTGGTGAGTTATTTTTAATATATATTAGTAAAAGCCAGTCTTCATCTTCTGATTCATCCCATTTAATAAAAATTTCTCCTGTTTCGAATCTTCTGTCTATGCAACGAAAAATTGACATATTTCGTGTGATATGTCTTTTATTAAGCTGAAAAACTAAACTACTAGCACTTCTATAAAAACTTTCTAATGCAAATTCAATTTTTTGTCTGGCAAGAATATATTCTTTCTCCTTTTCTAATAGAATTTCTCTAGTTTCACCTCCTTGAAGTTTTACACCCAACGCTTCAACTCTTTCTTTAATTTTTTGATCTCTTATGACACGGTACTTTTCTTTAAGTTTATCAATTCTCTCTTGTAACGCTGAGTAGTCTTCTCTCTTCTCTTTTAAAGATATCTTTTCGAGTCTTTCTAGCTCTTTAACTTCTCTAATTCTGAATTTTTCAATTTGTTTATCTAATTTTAATTGTTGTAAAAATTGTTTCTGTTTCTCCGTTTGTTCAATTCTTAATAGTGCTTGTTCTTTCCTCAAGAAAAGTTTTATATCTTTTGCTCTTTCCTTCTCAAGTTTTATCTCATCTTTTAATGCTTTTTCTCTTAATCTAATTTTTAAAGCCTCATCTTTTTTCTTTTTGTTTTCTATTTCGATTTTTAATTTTCTCTCTGTCTCATATTTTTCAAGCTTTATTCTTCTAGTCTCATCAGCTTTGTATATTTTGTAGCTCGAAATTGACTCAGATATTTTATCAAAAAATTTTTGTATGTATTTTTCTAAACTAAAGTTAAAACTAAAATTTAGTCTTTGTTTTAAAGATAGTTGAAGTTTAACAAATTTATAAACAAGACTTTTTTTTTGTTTTTTTTTTACCTCAGAAAATTTAAAATTCCTCTTTTTTTTAATCTTTTTTAGCTTATTTCTATTCCTCTCTTTTTTCTTTTTTGGGTTTTTATTGTATTTTTTTAGTATTTTAACTTTGATCTTTTTTGTTTTTTTTATACTTTTTTTTTTAGATTTTTTTTGTTTTTTTCTCATTTTTAATGAAAATAAATTCTATCAAGAATCTATTGATAAATATAGTCTCTTGTAACTGGAGTCGATCTGTAATTCTTAGTCAATTGAAATTGATAAACAACTTGATCGCCCCATTTAAATGCCATTTCGCATCCCGTAAGATAAAATTCCCACATTCTAAAAAATCTTTCATCAAACATTTTAATGATTTTATCTTTATTTCTAATACAATTTTCTTTCCAATGTTTTAATGTATGTGAATAGTGAAGTCTAAGAACCTCAATATCAGTTACAATTAAGCCTGCATTTTCAATTGGTGTTGTGACCTCACTTAAGCTCGGTGTATAACCACCAGGAAAAATATACTTTGTAATCCAAGGATGCGGGTCTCTAGGAGGGTTAACTGATCCTATTGTGTGTATAAGAGAAACACCTTTTTCATTTAACAAATTATTGATTTGCTTAAAGAATTTTTTATAAAATTTTCGCCCAACATGTTCGAACATTCCTACACTTACTATTCTGTCAAATTTTTCATTTAACTGCCTATAATCCATTAATCTAAACTTTACTTGATTGCCTAGATTCATTTCTTTTACTTTCTTGTTAGAATAATCTAATTGATTTTTCGAAAGGGTAATCCCTAATACTTCGCAATTCATATTTTTTGCAATGTCGATTGCAAGTGATCCCCACCCAGAGCCTATGTCTAAAACTTTTTGATTTGGTTTTATGTTTAATTTTTTAATGATATGTTGAATTTTATTATTTTGTGCTGTTTCGAGGCTGTCACTTTCATTTTTAAAATAAGCACAAGAATACTGTCTCTTAGGATCTAAAAACAAGTCATATAAATCATCTGAGATATCGTAATGATGTGAGACATTCATTTTAGATTTTTTTATAAAGTTAAAATTAGTTAAATATCTATATGATCCCCTTATTCTATTAATAATATAACTAAAAAAGTTTAGTTCATTTCTTCCAATGTTCATCAATGCTAAATCCAAAAAATCAGTCAAGGTCCCATTTTCAATTTTAAGTTCACCATTCATATAGGCTTCACCAAAATATAAATCGGGATGAATTAAGAGTTTATAATGAAGTTTTTTATCAAATATTTTTATTTTAATCGGGTTTTTTCCTGGTTTGCCTATTATGTATTCTTTTGAATTTGCATCTGTTAATATAAACCCACCATTTTTAAAAGTTTTATTTAAAAAATTAGCAAGTTTCATACTAAGCAGCAATTAATGATTTAGAATAAAAATTTAAGTTATTTAGCTCACTTATTAAATCTTTTTTTTCATTATCATCTAGTAATCTCAATGGCGGTAAAATATTTTCATAGATTTTATCATCTTGAGAAAAAAAGGTATGAAGTCCTGAAATTAGATTATACTTATCAAAAACACTTCTCACCTCACACAGTTTTTTGTTATAGCTTTGCTTATTTCCAGACAAAAAATCGTCGTAAACTTTTCTAGAAAGTTCGGATGTAACATTGCAAGTTGCTGTTATAATTCCAGAACAACCTAATTCTAATCCACTCAGTAATTTTAATTCTGAACCTGGTAAAACTGAAAAATTATCTAATTTTAAATTTTCAAACAAATTATAAGAGCTGTCCTTTACACCGATTATTTGGTCAGGGAATTGTCTTACAAGTCTTTCAACACAGTCTATACTAAATTTATAACCACACAATTTTTCGAAATTATATAAAATTATTTCAGACTCAGGTAGTGAATGAACTATTTTTGAATAAAATTTAATAACTTCTTTGTCCTCATAATTATAATAAGCAGGCGGCATAATTAAAAATTTTTTAAAACCTAAAGATATAGCTATTCTCATCATATTAATTATTTCACTTAATGAGTTTAAACCGGTACCAATCAAAAAATTGTTTTTATATTTGCTCAGCGAAAGTTTACTTAATAGGTCAATTTTTTCTGAGATTGAAATTAGTTGCGCTTGACCCGTACTTCCAAAAATCGCAACACCGTGGCAACCTTGTTTAATAATGTTTTCGGAATGTAATATTGTTTTCTCTATATTTAAACTCAAATTATCATTTAAGATTGACATTCCTGCAGCGTATATACCTTTTATTTTTGCCATAATTTTTTTTTAATAAGTATAATAGAAAATTAATTTATATGAAAACAGGAATTTTTTTAAGTTACTCTGGATTAGGAGCTAATTTATTACATCTCAGCTATTGTCACCAAATTGCAAAAAAATATGGTCCACTCACCTTAATAACACTAAACTCTAAATTGAAAGATATATTACAGCAAGATCCAAATTTTAACGAAATAATCTATTTAGATAAATTTCACAAAAGACTCAAAGATATATTCAAATTATCTAAGTTTTTGAAAGATTTAAAATTTAATAATCTTTTCATTTTTTACCCAAGTTTAAGATATTTTCTTTCAAGTAAATTAGCAGGTATAAAAAATGTCTATCAATATCCTATTTTTAAGAAAAAAAAACTTCATTTAGTTCAAGCTGCTAAGCTCTTTACTGAAAGAAATTTGAATATTTTAGATTGTCCAACCGAAACAAAAATTTTTTTTAAAGATAAAGAAAATGATAATATAATAAAAAAGGACCAAAAAATAATAATACTTGGGATTGGTTCATCAGGGCAAACAACAAAATGGGGTGTTGATAATTTTTCGTTACTTATAAGTAGATTAAGTCAGATTAAAAAATTCTATTTTTACTTATTGTGTGGCCCGCAGGAAAAAAATGATGCAAAAAAAATAATTGAAAAAGTTGGAAAAAATAATTGTGAGTCACTAGATGACAAAAGTATATTTGAAGTTCTGAGCTATATTTCAAAGAGTGACTTCTACATTGGAAACGACTCTTTTGGACACCATATTTCATGTCAAATGGGAAAACCTAGTTTTATTATTCTTTTAGATACACCAAGAGCTTATTCGGATTATAGTATTAACCAATATAGAATACTTCCAGAAAATGTTAATATTGATGAAATCTCACATAATTCAAATCTGAGCCCAAATTCTATTTCTGTTGACATGATATTAAATAAGATCGAAAAATTTATTTAATTTCATTTAAAAGTATATCCCTAGCCTCATTTACAATTGAAGAAAGTCTCGATGTTTCAGGGGAGACATCAGGATGTATCCTTTTTTGAATTTTTAAATATGCTTTGTTAATATCTTCTTTAGTTAATTTTTTTTTTTCATCTAAATTCAAAATTTTGAAACATTCCGATACTGACAAATTTGAATAATTATTATTTTGCGATTGATTAAATGAAAACCTTCCACTTCTTCTAAGAGTTTGAATTAATCTATAGAGAGATATTAGTTGAAAAAGAGACAAACCTTTTAATTTTATTAGAGCTAATCCAGCCAAAGTAAATGGAAGGGTCAGTAAAAATTTTCCACCAATTGCAAATAAGATAGCTAAAATTACAAGTCCAAATATCAATATAAATCTTAAACTTTTTGATATCTTTTTTGATGAAATATTAGTGATTATTCTTAATAGAATATATAAAACGGTCAATATTACTACTGTATAAATAAATATATTCATATATTTTTTTTAGAATGAAAATACCACAATTAAGAAAAAAACCAGAAATAAAATCTTGTCACAATACTACTTGGGAGGATAATTATAGCTGGATACATCAAGAAAATATTTTAGAAGTTTTAAAAGATAAAAATAAACTCAATCCCGAGGTAAAAAAATATCTCAACGAAGAAAATGAATATACTGATTATCATTTAAGAGAAACTAAAAATTTACAAAAAAAATTATTTGATGAAATTAAAGGAAGAATAAAACTTGATGATTTGTCTCTTCCTTACAAAGACCATACTTATGAATATTGGACAAAAACTACATCTAAAGGAAACTATTCTATAAAACTTCGAAAAAAAATTGGAGAGAATAAGATTGAGGAAATTTGGAACGGCGATAAAGAAAAAAAATCATTAAAGACCAATTACTTTGGTGTTGGTGACTTAGAAGTTAGTCATAATGATAAATTTTTAGGGTATTCACTCGACCTAAGGGGATCAGAATATTATACAATCTTTGTAAGAAATATTTCAAATAATAAATTTGTTACTAAAGAAATAAAAGATACATCTGGAAATATAATTTTCAGTCTGGATGATAAATACATTTTTTACTCCAAGCTTGATCAAAATCATCGAGCAAGAAAAATTTATAGACATGAAATTGGAAACTTTAATGATGATGACGAATTAGTTTTTGAGGAAAAAAGCGAGGCTTTTACCGTAAGCATAAGCTTAAGTTCGGATGAAAAATACTACTTTATTTCAACCTCAGATCATAATACTTCCGAGCAATATTATTTTGGTGTAAATGAAAAAAAACCGTTACCTAAATTGATTAAAAAAAGGAAAAGAGGAGTATTATATTCTGTAAATTCCTGGAACTCTAAATTTTATAATCATACAAATGAAAATGCAGAAGATTTCAAAATCGACATTTCTGATAGTATCCAAGATCAGAATTGGCAACCTTTTGTACCAGCTAGAAATGAAGTTTTAATTGGAAATTGTATTTTTTTAAAAAATTGGATTATTAGATCCGAAACATCCAATGCATTAGATAAACTGTTTGTTAAAAATATTTCAACAGACCAAGAGGAGGAATTAATTTTTTCTAATGAAAAAGTTTATGTACCCAATGTTTCATTAACTCAAAAAAATCGTGATACTAACAAAATTTATCTTGGTTACTCTTCTCCAAAAACGCCATCAAAGGTTTATTTGTATGATTTAAAGAACAAAACAAAAAAATTAGTGAAAGAACAAGAGATACCATCTGGACACGACCCTAGTAATTATATTGTAGAAAGAATAGAATTTAAGTCTCATGACGGAAGATTGGTACCTTTAACTATAACGAGAAACAAAAAAACAAAGTTAGACGGGTCAGCTAACTTATTGTTATATGGTTATGGTTCATATGGAAATTCAATGAGCCCTGGATTTTCATCAACAAGATTAAGTCTTATAGATCGAAATATAATATGGGCAACTGCTCACATAAGAGGGGGTATGGAGAAAGGCATGAAGTGGTGGAAGGAAGGTAAACTTACGAATAAAAAAAATACTTTTGAAGACTTCATTTTCGCTGCAAAATATTTGATTGAAAAGAAATATACATCCAAAGGAAAAATAATTGGAATGGGAGGCTCTGCAGGAGGTTTATTAATGGGTGCAGTTGTAAATCAATCACCTAACCTATTTTTGGGTATGATAATGGCAGTTCCATTTGTAGACTCTTTAACAACAAATCTTGATCATTCATTACCTTTAACTGTTGGAGAGTTTGATGAATTTGGTAATGCAAAAGAAAATAAGGATCATTTTGATTATATTTTTTCGTATGCTCCTTATAACAATATTAAAAAAATGGATTATCCACATATACTAATTACTACAAGTTTAAGTGATAATAGAGTTTTATTTGATGAGCCAGCGAAATTTACAGCTAAACTTAGAGATTTTAAAACCGATAATAATTTACTACTTCTTAAAACAGAAATGAATGCCGGTCATGGAGGAAAATCTGGTAGAGACGGAGCTATTGAGGAAATAGCTTTAGACTACGCGTTCGCTTTAAAGATATCAAAAAAAATTTAATCTTTGAACCTTGAAATATAAAATTGGATAACCATATATAATTAATAAGTTGCCTAACGGGACTTATATTTAAACTTGCTTAACAAAGGAGGATATAATGACAAGTAAGGATTTATCAATATTCAACTCACTAAGACCATTTTCAATTGGTTTCGACGATATGTTTGACCAATTTGAAAATATGTTAGGGAATGGTAATTTAACGATGCAGTCGAATTACCCGCCTTATAACATAAGGAAAGCTGGTAAGGATAACTATGCTATAGAAGTTGCCTTAGCTGGTTTCAACAAGAAAGATGTGGAGGTAGAGTTTGAGGATAATTTATTAACAGTTAGAACAAAACAAGTTAATAAAATTAATGACAAAAATGTTGATGGTGAAATAATTCACAAGGGTATTTCTCAAAGACAATTTGCAAGGTCATTTACAATAGCTGATGACGTAAAAGTGAATGGTGCTGAGCTTAAAGACGGTCTTTTAACAATATCTTGCGAAAGAATTGTTCCAGAACATAAAAAAAAGAAACTTATTGAGATCAAATAAGTCTAGCCTTACTTGCGGAGACTGGATCTCCGCAAGTAATTAAAAACATCCGTTTGAAACGAAACCAACTACAATATTTGTAGAATTAATTTCAAATCTTCTTTCACATGGAATTCCGTATTTCTTAGAATTGTAAACAAATATAAAATTACCTTTTTCATTCTTAAAGCTCTCATCTGGCTTACCTAAATTTTTTTCCAATTCGTTTGATAGTTTGCCAATAAATTTACTTAATTTTTCATTTTCTTTTTTTACGATCGCATCTGATTTTTGTTTAATAGTTTTACAACTAGATGTTAATAGGATCAAAATTAAACCTAATATAAAAAATTTTAACTTAGTCATTCTTATACAATTACAATTAAATTATGGCACAAATATAAACTTCTGAGTTGAAATATGTGAATAAAGACTAGTTTTAATAGGTAATTAACAAAAGAATCAAATAATTTGAAGACCTAAGGAGGATTAATGCTTGAAAATTATTTTAATTATAAAAAACACAAAACTGATTTTAAAACTGAAGTAATTGCTGGAACCACGACGTTCTTGACTATGGCTTACATAATGTTTTTGAATCCATTTATACTATCAGGAGAATTTGCCGGACCTGATAAAGGTTTTTTTGACTTCGGTGCAGTCTACACGGCAACAATTTTAGCCACAGCATTAGCATGTTTTATAATGGCTTTTTATGGAAAATCTTGGCCTATTGGACTTGCTCCAGGAATGGGGATCAATGCGTTTGTAGCTTTTGGGGTTTGTGCTGGAATGGGTTATTCACCTCAAGAGGCTTTAGGTGCTGTATTGGTTGCAGGTGTATTGTTTTTAATTATATCTCTTACACCAATAAGGGCCTGGCTCATAAATTCAATACCAAAAAGTTTAAAATTAGGTATCGGTGCTGGTATAGGTTTATTTCTAGCAATAATAGGTCTTCAAATAATGGAAGTTGTTGTTGATAATCCTGTAACTTTAGTTCAATTAGGAGATTTAAGCGACCCTCTAGTTTTACTAGGATGTGCAACTTTTATTGCAATAATTGTATTAGAAAAAATGAATGTTAAAGGAAATATCATAATTGGTATTTTGTTGTTTAGTATCATTGCGTGGGTTACAGGTCTCGCAAAATTTAATGGTATTGCAAGCTCTCCGCCATCAATGACTTATCTTTTTGAATTTGATTTGTCTGCGGCAATGACTGCAGGAATGTCGACAGTAATATTTACTTTATTATTCATTGACTTCTTTGATACTGCTGGAACTCTAACCTCTGTAGCAAATGTTGCTGGAAAAGTAGGAAAAGATGGTAAAGTTCAAGACATAAATAAAGCAATGTTGTCGGACAGTGTTAGTACAGTCGCAGGAGCAATGATGGGAACTACCACTGTAACAAGTTATGTTGAGTCTGGAGCAGGTGTTAAAGCTGGAGGCAAAACTGGAATGACATCTTTAGTAATTGGTATTTTGTTTTTGGCATGTATATTTTTTGCACCTTTAGCAACAAGTTTGCCCAAACAAATTGATGGTGCAGCTCTACTTTTTGTTTCAGTTCTATTTATCAGAAACATTACAGACATTGAGTGGAATGATATATCTGAATCTGCACCAGCGATTTTAGCTATGATCTCAATGCCTCTTACATATAGCATCAGTAATGGAATTGCTTTAGCATTTGTGTCATATGCTTTAATAAAAATATTTACTGGTAAATTTTCAAGCACATCACCAGCAATATGGGTCGTAGCAATACTGAGTATAGTAAGCTTTGCTGTTGCATAAATCTAATATCAAATAGGGTTAGTGATAACTAACCCTATTTATTTTTTTTTATAATTTCTTCAATACTTAATTCTTCATAATGTTCAGTGGGCTGTACAATCCAAGGATCGGAATTTAATCTTATTGGACAAAAATCTGGCTCAAAAGTTGAGGATTTTTTTTTCCATAAACATGCCGTTTTTACATCTTTAATAAATTTTTTTATTGGTTCATAATTTTTTAACCATTCAATACTTTTATTGAGCGTTAAACCTGTGTCAGAAAGGTCGTCAATTAAAAGTACTTTACTGAAATCTTTATCTTGTGCTAAAGAGCTTATTTCTCTAGCAAACACTAGTTGTCCTTGCTGATCCTCAATCCCTTTTCCAGAGTAACTCTGAATAACTATATAAGCTATTGGTAATTTTAATATTCTTGAAAGGATGTCAATTATAGGAGCAGCTCCTCTCATTATCCCTACTAATACTGTTGGTTTATAATTTTTATGAATTTCTATAGCTAATTTTTCTACAATATTGGTATATTCCTCAAAGCTTATGATTAATTTCTCTGCCATAGATTTTTTTATCATATAAAAAAAATTAAAAAAGATTAAAAAGAAATTATGAAAATATTTGATTGTTTTATGTATTTTGATGAAGATCTAATACTTGATCTAAGACTTAATTATTTGAATAGATTTGTTGATTATTTTGTAATTATTGAGTCTGTTTATAACCATAATGGTCAAAAAAGAACCCCCAAATTTGACATCACTAAATTCAAAAAATTTGAGAATAAAATTAAATATTATCTTATAGATCATGAAGGTGAAATATTTTCAAGCATAGAAAAAAACGATACTGCGAAGCAAATTGCTGATAAACAAATTATGAACGCTTTAAAAAGAGAAAATTATCAGAGGAACTATATTTTGAATGGGTTAAAAGAGGCTAATGATGAGGATTGGATCATTATTTCTGATCTAGACGAAATACCAAATTTAGAAATTAATGATTTAAAAAAAAACAATAGCAAGATTGTTTTTTTTAAACAGTTTATGATTTACTATAAGCTTAATTTATATCTTAAAGATTTTCCTTGGATTGGTTCTAAAGCTTGTAAAAAAAAATATTTAAAATCTCCACAATGGTTAAGAAATGTTAAAGATAGAAATTATTCGTGGTGGAGAATTGATATCTACTTATCAGACACTAAGTATTCTAATATAAAAATTTTCGATCATGGTGGATGGCATTTTTCATATATTAAAAATCCAAAAGATATTGAAAAAAAACTTAGATCGTATTTACATCATACAGAGTATGAGTTAAATCCTTTAAATCCTGAAAAAATATCAGAGTTAATTAAACAAAAAAAAACTGTCTATAATCTAAAAGTTGACTCAAGATTTGATAAATTTAAGGATGGAAATACACTTGAAATGCTTGATTTCAATTTGCTACCCAAATATGTAAAAGATAACCTTGAAATTTTTAATGATTGGATAGAAAAATGAGTAAAGGTTATATAGTTACAGTGTATGAAAGCATCAAAAATGAGGAAGCACTAAAAAATTATGCTGCAAAAGCAAAAGACGCAGTTGAAAAATATAACGGTAAATTTTTGGTACGTGGAGGTAGGAAAATTGTCACCGAAGGAAAAAATTTCGTTAGAACAGCTGTATTAGAATTCGACTCATTTGATAAAGCTAAAGAATTTTTTTATTCAAAAGAATATCAGGAGGCTCACAATTTACTTAAAGAAACTGTGGTAAGAAGTCATCAAATAATAGAGGGAACTTAATATTGTATCGGTTCTGGATCTATACTTCTCCATAAATACCAAGTCGCGACAGAACAATAAGGTGAAAATCTTTTACGTAATATTTCTACAAATTTTTCTGGTGGTAAATATTTTTTATTATAATTTTTAGATATTGCTCTTAAGAGCCCTATATCTTGTACGGGCCAAATATTGGGCCTATTATATGTAAATAATAAGATCATTTCTGCGGACCATCTTCCGATTTGCTTTAAAGAAGATAGATATTCTATAGCATCTTCATCATTCATTTTTACAATAAGTCTAGGATTAAACGACTTGTCTATCATTTGTTTTGCTAAATTTTTAATTCCAGAAATTTTTTGACGGCTTAGTCCACATTTTCTTAGTTGGTATATTGATAATTTAGACACATTTTTTGGGTTAATTTTATTTCTGCATCTTTTTTTAAACTTTAAAAAGACAGAGTTAGCTGCAGTAACGCTTATTTGTTGACCTACAATACTTTTGCATAGTGAGAAAAAAATATTTTTACGTGATGTAAGTATTGTCTCTGAGGGACTTTTATAACTTTTAATTAAATTTGATATCACATCATCCTTTTTTGAAAGGTATTTTTTAGCATTATCCCAATATTTTGGTTTTTTAGTCATTGATGGTTTTAGATAAAGCAGTATTTTTTTTATAAATTTCTCTTCTGAAAATTATTAAGGTTGAAAAAATTACTAAAAGAGCACCACCTAATGTTTTTATAGTTGGAATTTCACCCCATATAAAATAACCAAAAAATATCGCAAATACTAAAGCCAAGTATTTTAGTGGAGTAACTAATGATACCTCAGCATATTTGTAAGATTGACTAAGCCATAAATTTGCTACACCACCAAATATTCCAATCATTGATAGGAAAATAAAATCTTTAACACTTGGCATTACCCATCCATTTGGAATAGTTAAAAAGCTTAATAAAGTAATAGAGAGAGAAAAATAAAAAGAAATTAACCATACGGGTTCAGTAGTAGATAATTGTCTAATGCTAATCGCAACGTATGATAGTCCTAAACAAAAAATGATTGGAAAAATATAGAAAATATTTAGTTCACTTATACCTGGCTCAGTTATAATTAGAATGCCAACAAAACCTATTATAACAGCCAGCCATCTGAAAATTCCTACTTTTTCATTTAATAAAAAAATTGAAAAAATTGTTGTAAATATTGGAGCAGCAAAAGAAATACTCACGACAGTTGCAAGAGGTAATTCTCTCAAAGCTATAAAAATTGATACAAGTGCTATTAGACCTGAGAGACATCTTAAAGCATGAAGACCTGGTCTTTTTGTTTCATAAAAATTATGAAGGCGTTCTTTGGGTATAATAAAAAAATAAAAGATTATTCCAAAAAAACCTCTAAAAAATAATACTTGACCAATTGGATAGTCTACTGACCATTTTACGATGATATCCATTAAGGAAAACGCACAAATGGATATAAACATGTACAAAAATCCTAATTGATTTTTACTAAGCATATGAATAATTTGTAAATTAATTTAAATCATAATCAATGGAAATTGCA
>MDTE01047465.1_pt1 | contig 32098 bp, 27 predicted proteins | sample 811231 | NCBI WGS metagenome assembly MDTE01 (sample SAMN05326651, study PRJNA326480) | marine metagenome | isolation source: seawater | place: Indian Ocean: Red Sea | collected 2010 | reverse complement strand
CAATTCTTTCTAAACGCTCTCCAACCTCAGGTATTACAATCATATCATGATTCCATCCTGCTCGCATTTTTACAGTTACAGGTATTTCAGGGACTGATTCAACTACTGCAGCGGTAATATCATCCATTAAGCATAAATCTTGAAGAGCAGCAGATCCACCACCTTTTTTAGTAACTTTTGGAACAGGGCATCCATAGTTTATATCTAAAATATCAGGTTTAAATTTTTTATATACAAATTTAGCTGCTTTTGCCATTATTTTAGCATTGCTGCCAAAAATTTGAATTCCAATTGGTCTTTCTGCATCTTCAAATTTAATCAAATCTAAAGTTTTAGTATTCTCACGTATAATTCCATCAGCTGATACAAATTCAGAATAAACAATACCAGCACCCATTTCTTTGCAAATAATTCGAAATGGATAATCAGTAACACCGGCCATAGGTGCTAGAAACACAGGTGTATCAATTATTAAATTTCCAATTTTCATATAAGTAAAAAATTACGGAATTTTTGTTTTGAGAGTTACAAATAGGTAATTAATTTTGCCGGCTTTATTAATGTTAAAAATAACAATTGTTATATAAAGAGATTTATTATGAGTAGAGTATGTGATATAACAGGTAAAAAACCCATGTTTGGTAATAATGTTAGTCATGCCCAAAATAAAAATAGGCGTAGATTTAACATTAATCTTCAAAAAAAGAAGTTTTGGCTTCCAGATGAGAAACGTTACATAACTCTACGTCTATCTACGCGTGGAATGCGTATTATTGATAAAAAAGGAATCAGAAAAGTTCTCAATGAACTAAAAGCTAAAGGAATTAAACTCTAGAATAATTCTTTTTTTCAATATTTTCTTTATAAATATTAGCTAATTATGGGCACCCCTAATGATTAATAGATTAGCTATGAATTTTTTCTCATATTTTATTTCTTAATCATGTTGTCTACGAATAAATGTAGGGATTTGTAAATCCTGTCCATAAACAACTGGTGATTCTTGTGTATCATCAAACTTAATTATTGGTTTTGTACGCTCTTCATCTTTGATGTCTTCAGAAATTTCATCAGGAGTTTTTTGAACATGTAAGGGTTTATTAATTTGTTCCTGTAGATCATGTGTCCTAGGAGTTTCAATTATATCATGATCTTTATTCTCTAAACGATTTACCTTAGTAACTTCTTTAGGAATATTGAACCCTGTTGCAATAACTGTAACCCTAATTTCATCTTTCATATTTGGATCAATAACTGCTCCAAATATTATATTTGCAGATGGTCCAGCTTCTTCAAAAATAATAGTCGTTGCTTCATTAGCTTCCATAAGAGTTAAATCATCACCACCTGTAATATTTACTAAAACCCCTTGTGCACCTTTAATTGAAGCATCATCAAGGAGGGGACTAGATATTGCTTGCTGCGCAGCTAAAACAGCACGCTCATTACCTGATGCTACTCCAGTTCCCATTATTGCTTCACCCATATTTTTCATGATTGTTTCAACATCTGCAAAATCTAAATTGATTACACCTTGTACATTAATTAAATCAGATATTCCTTTTGCAGCTTGATGGAGAATTGTATCAGCCATCTCAAAAGCTTTGGGAAGAGTTGTAGATTTATCAACTATTGACATTAGTTTTTGATTTGGGATAGCTATAAGTGTATCACATGCTTTTTTCATTTCTGCCATACCTTCTAAAGCACGATTCATACGTTTTGGACCTTCAAAATTAAATGGGAGTGTTACAATTCCTACAGTCAATATACCTAGTTCCCTAGATATTTGGGCTATAACTGGTGATGCACCAGTACCAGTTCCACCACCCATACCTGCCGTTATAAATGCCATGTCTGCTCCTTCTAATAATGATGTAATTGCTTCGCGATCTGCTTCAATTGCCTCACGACCAACATTAGATTTTGCACCCGCACCTAAGCCTTTAGTTAAATTCTTACCTACTTGTATTTTTTGTTCTGAAGGGTTATTATCTAAATCTTGTGCGTCTGTATTTATAGCTATGAAATCTACACCTTGCATTCCAGATGTAATCATTCGTGTTACTGCATTGCCACCAGCGCCGCCAACTCCTACAACTTTTAGTTTAGCTTTTTGTTCAGATAGACTATCAAACTCGAATAACATGATATTTCTCCTTTTTTTCTGGTTTGGTTAAAATAGGTTCTCAATGGTATGTTTAATATTTTTTAGAATATGTTTAATATTTTTTGGACGATTTCGTCCAACTCTAACATAATCTGTGGAAAATAATGGCCATAGTAAAAGCCCCATTACTGTTGAATAATCAGAACTATTAGCGAAATTTTGAATTCCATCAATCTTATGTGGGATACCCTGACGTACTTGAACTCCAATTGATTTTTCAGCTAAAGGAATAATATTTCTCATTAGTGATCCACCACCAGTTAATACCATTCCATAAGTTAATGGGTCCTTTATATTAGCTCTTGATACTTCACGAATTATCATTTGAAAAATTTCATTTATTCTTGCCTCTACATATTTTGATACTTCTTGTTCAGTTACAGAACGTTTTGATTTTCCAGTTGATGATGGTAGCGTAATTTCTAATTTAGGGGAAGAAAGAGATGAAAGAGATGATGCATATTTAATTTTTATTTTTTCTGCTTCTTCAATACTAATCTGTAACATTACTGCAATATCATTTGTAATAATTGAAGCTCCAATTGGTATTACTCCAGAATGTCTAACAGATTGATTATTATAAACTGAAATATTTGTAGTAGATGAACCAATTTCGACTAATGTTACACCTAGATCCATTTCATCCTTTTTTAAAGTAGCAATCCCTGACGCTAAAGGTTGAAATACTAGACCATCAACTGTAATGCCTAACTCTTCAACACAACTTACAAGATTATTCATTGCAGTTGTAGCAGCAGTGATTAAATGAACATGCGCTTCTAATCGTCTTCCTGTCATGCCAATAGGATTATTAATTTTTTCTAATGTATCAACTAAATATTCTTGTGGTATAGTATGTAAAATATCTCGATCAACAGGAAGAGAAACAGCTTGAGCTTGATCTAATACTTGATAAATATCATCTTCATATATTGGTCTTTCATTAATTCTACCAGGTGTACCATTATTTCTATTTAATGCTATTGCTGCTTGAGTATTTAAAGAACGTATATGTTCCCCTGTTAGAGATAATATTATGTTTGATACTTTTATATTTGCCATAATTTCAGCTTCTTGTAGTGCTATTTCTAATTGCTGAATCAATTGGTCTCTATTTGTAATAGATCCTCTACGTATACCATTGCTTTTTACTGATGAAACTCCTAATAGTTTTACTCTTTGTTTATCATAGATTATTTCACCAATTGCACATTTTATATTGAAAGAACCAATATCTAATCCAACAGTGATTTGTTGATCTTTGCCGTTCATTATTGGTTTCATGTATTTCTTTCCTTAGCAATAACTTGGTTATTAAATCTCATATCTAAGTAATCAAAATCTGTAATTTTTTTTGGAATTAATTTTTCTTCAAATTTTTGTAGAATATTCATTCTTTTCCAGTAGGGCTTATTTCCTAAGTAAACATGAGTTGGTTCTTCATTAAGAATTAATTCTAGTTCATTATTTGATGTCATTTTCATCTCAGAGAGATTATTATAAAGGGAATTATATTGAATTTTTAAATTTGAAAGCCAATCGATGCATTCTTTTACTTTAGTAGATAATACAATTTTACCATATGGATACAATTCAACTGATGGATTAAAATCAGATAAGATTGGTAAATTAAATTGATCAACATTATCCAAATTCGGTAAAACAATTCCATTTTCATCTAGCATGACCATAGGGTCAATTTGAAGCAATGCAATTGGTTCTCTTTCGATCAATTCAATTTTAATTCTTCTAGGGTAATGATATGATACTCTTACTGTATGAACATATGGGTGAGATTCTAGTTTTTCACTAATTTTTTTGATATCAAGATGTTTTGTTTTTATTCCGCTTATATCACCAAGATAATTTTGATAATGTTGTTCATTCAATATTTTAGTTTTAGAGAATTCTAATTTATTGACAATTAAAATATTTTTGAAATCAGTCCATTGAATTGAGGAAAAAATTAATCCGAATACAATTTTTAAGGATAATAATGTGTAACCAATTATCATAATTAAACTTTTTAATTTTTTTGAATTTTTCATATTATTCTAACTCTGAATTATCAATGCCAATCGTTTTTAACTCTAGCTCAAGTCTAATCCCATATTTTTTTAAAATTGTATTTCTAGTTATTCTTATCAATTTAGTGATATCTGAACAACTTGCGTTTCCATGATTAATAAAAAAATTTGCATGATGATTAGATATCTCTGCATTTCCAGATTTTGTACCTTTCAAACCAGCTTGGTCAATTAAAAATCCTGCAGCATTTTCCTTAGGATTTTTGAAAACGCTTCCTGCGGATCTATACCTAAGTGGTTGATTTGTTTTTCGACCAGAACTAGCCTTTAATTTTTTTTGAGATATAATCTCAGCGCTTTCTTCATTTAGTTTAAATAGAGCTTTTAAAACAAATTCACTGGACTTAATACTAGAAAATCTATAAGAAAAATCGATATCTTGACGTTGATATTTAATAATACTCCCATTTGTATCCATAATATCTACAGATTCTAGAAAATTAGAGATTTCTTTTCCAAAAGCCCCAGCATTCATAACAATTGCTCCTCCTAATGTTCCAGGAACACCAACTAAACTTTCAACACCAGATAAATTTCTTTTGATACATTCTTTTACTAATTTACCAAGCATTATACCCGATTCTGCATCTACATATTTACCTTTAATTTCCAAATTATTTAATGATTTTGCTGGAGTGATGACTATACCATTAATCCCTGAATCAGATACTAATAAATTAGAGCCTGATCCAATAAAATAAGTTTTAATTGAATATTTATTTGCAAATTTTAAAATATTTGCTAAGTCTTTTCTATCTTTTGGTGTAATATATGCATTTACGGGTCCACCAATACCATAAGAAGTATGAAAAGCCATAGGTTCATTTTCTAATATGGTACCTTCTACAATTGATTTTAATTCGGTAATATATTTCACCCACTTACCTCAGCATAAATAGATTTTAGGTGATTCGCATAATTTTCACTAAATCGCCAAATACTTCCAGCACCGAGTGTAATTATCATATCATTAGGTTTTACTATTTTATCTAATAATTCTTGAATATCATTTAGATTGGGAATTAAATGACAATTATTACCGATATTATTTATGTATTCATTATAAATTAATTCAGATGAAATACCAGAGATAGGTTGTTCTCTTGCTGGATAAATATCTGTAATAATCACTTCGTCCGCTAGTTGTAAAGATTTTGCGAATTCTCTGAAAAAATCCTTTGTTCTTGAAAAAAGATGTGGTTGTAAAATTGCAATTATTCGTTTATCCCATCCATTTTTTGCCGCAGTTAAAGTGGCTTCTATTTCTGTTGGATGATGAGCGTAGTCATCAACAACAATAATATCATTTATGTTGACTTTTATATCGAATCGACGACGAACTCCTGTATAAGATTCAATACCTTTTTTGATTATATTAAATGAAAGGCCCATTTCCAATCCTAATACAACGGCTGCCAAAGAGTTTAGCACATTATGTTCACCTGGAACATTTAGCTTTATATCTCCTAGGCAATCCTCCGCACAGAAAAGAGAGTATGTGGTTGTGTTTTCATGAAATCGTATGTTTTCTGCACGATAAGCCGCATCCCTTGACCGTCCATAGGTTGTTATGGGCCTTTCAATTTTTTTTAAAATATCACGTGATGGTGGTGAGTCAATACAAATAATCATTTCACCATAAAATGGTACTGATTGGCCGAATTGAATAAACGCATCTTGTAAATCATTTAGATCTTTATAACAATCAGTATGTTCTAATTCAATATTTGTAATTATCCCAATGGTAGGTTTTAATGCAAGAAAGCTTCGATCAAATTCATCGGCTTCAACAACAATAATATCTCCAGATCCTAATTTTGAATTAGTATTGATATTTTGAACAAGCCCTCCAACCACAAGAGTTGGATCCATCTTTGCACTTGATAACATAGTCCCAATCATAGACGATGTAGTTGTTTTACCATGTGTACCACCAATTGCGATGCTTGTTTTTTTAACGTTTATTAATTCTCCTAACATTTCTGCTCTGCGTATAATAGGGATATGCATTTCTTTTGCTTTTATTATCTCAGGATTTTTCATATTTATAGCACTAGAATAAACAAGTGCATCAGCATCTTTTAAATTATCTTGATCATGACCAATATCTATTTTGATACCTAATTTTTGTAATCTTGTAACATTATCATTTTTTGTTAAATCAGAACCAGAAATAGAAAATCCTAGATTAAATAAAAGTTCTGCAATTCCACTCATGCCAATTCCGCCAATACCAACAAAAAATATTTTGTTTATTTTTCTGAAATTCAATTTGTAGCCTCAAAAATATGATTGACTATATCATGGGTTGCATTTGGTAAGCCTAATGCTTTTGATGCTATACTCATTTTTTCAAGTTCATTATTATCATGAATTAAATTCATAATTGAATGATAAAAATCTTTATGATTTAAGGATTTTTCAATAAGAATTCGGGCTGCTCCAGCATTCACTAGAGCTTGTGCATTTTTAGATTGGTGATTACCTGCAGCAGATGGAAATGGGACTAAAATACTAGGTTTACCGCATACAGTTATTTCAGCTATTGTGAGAGCGCCACTTCTACAAATTATCAAATCAGATAATTTATAAGCATTAGCCATATTATTTATAAAAGGAATTACTCTAATATTTTTTGAATTTTTATGTGAGTACTTATTGTATTCTTTATCACCAGTTTGCCATAGAATTTGTATTCCTGCACCTGCAATATTATGTGCAATATTATTCATTAAATTATTAAGATAAGCTGAACCTTGACTACCTCCAAATAAAAATATTGTCTTACAATTTTTTTCTAAATCAAATTCTTCTAGAGCATCATTAATACTGCCATTAGTTATTCCATGTCGTACTGGATTTCCTGTTAAAATTGTTTTTTCATTTAAGTATTGATTGGCATCATTAAACGCAATACAGATTGCCTTAGCATTTTTAGAAAACCATCTTGTTGTTAAACCAGGAAAAGAATTTTGTTCTTGTAAAATAATAGGTATGGATTTAGATAATTTATTTTGAGCTGCTAAATATAGAGGTAATGCTGAAGCATAACCTCCAGTACCAATAATAATATCAGGTAAAAAATCTGTTAATAAATGTTTCATTTTATAGAAAGATTTAACAACTCTTATTGGAAGAATCATATTTCTTGTAATACTTTTAAGGGTAAATCCTCTTTGAATCCCGCGTATAGGCAAAAGAGTATGCCAAACGTCCTTAACAGGATATACTTTGGCTTCTAGACCAAAATTTGATCCAACATAATGGATTTTCGCATTTGGTTTTCTTCGATGTATTTCATCTCCAATTGCAAGAGCGGGGAACAAATGTCCACCAGTACCACCACCTGCAATCAATATTTTATAATCAGCCATTAAGTATTGGACTCCATCCTCTTTGGCCACCGACTGAACGTCTTGATTGTGATATATTTAATAATATACCCATCAGAGAAAGGTTTATAATCATTCCTGATCCGCCATAACTTACCATTGGCATTGGTAGGCCTGTTACTGGTAATAAACCTGTTACTACACCAGCATTAATAAAAGCATAGAGTATAAAATTAAATGAAATCCCAACTGCCAATAAAACACCAAAAGGATCTGTACATTTTTTTGCAATCTTTAAACCACGAATAAAAATTAATAAGAATAATGTAATTACTGGAACAGTACCAAAAACAAATCCTAATTCTTCACCTATAATTGCGAAAATAAAATCAGTATGTGGAGTAGGTAAAAAATGATTTTTTTCAATACTATTTCCTAAACCAACTCCCAAAAGTCCTCCATTTCCAAGGCTAATCAAGGATTGATTCGCTTGATATCCAATATCTGGAGTATCAATAATTCCGAGAAATGATAATACTCGCATTTTTCGATATTCTCTTGATAGCAGGATTGGAATACCAATTAATAATGAGCCTGCTGTAGCAAATGATAGATGAGATATTTTAGTACCACCAATAAATAAAATTAAGACCCCCGTAAGACCAATCATAACTGCAGTACTATAATCTGGTTGAATAATTATTAAACTCATAACTATAACAATTAAAATTAAAGCTGGCATTAGTCCCGTTTGGAAATCTTTGATAAGATTACGTTTTTTATCTACATAATATGCCATATAGATTATCATTGCCATTCGAGCTAAATCTGATGTTTGAAATGAAAAAGGACCAATAGATAACCATCTCGCAGGTTTATACCAACTAAACCCTTTTATTAAATAAAAAGATTTTGTTATTATAAGTAATAGGATAGCGATAATAAATAGATATGGAGCGATATCTTTTAAACGTCTATAATCAAAAAACAAAAATCCAAAAAGAAAAAACATACCAATAAAAAGTCTTTTTAAATGTGCTTGTAAAAACAGCATATCTGTTTTTCCATTAGAATTAGAAAATGATTCATACCAACTAGCACTATAAAGCATTATAGTACCAACAACAGTTAAAAAGCCTAAATAAATCATTAGTTTTCTATCAAATCTATTTATAAGTATATCAATCATTAATGTTATATTTTTTTATTATTGATTTAAAATAATTTCCACGTTCTTCAAAGTTTCTAAATTCATCAAAGCTGGCACAACCTGGAGACAATAATATAATGTCTCCAGGATTGGCCAGAGATTGAGCAGCTTTAACTGCGGAATTAAGATCAACTACATTTATTGATCTTACCGCATCCCTCATGGCAGTTAATATCTCCTCACCGGCTTCTCCATATGAGACGATGTCTCTTACATGACTTGACTTGATATGAGGAAGGAGTAGCCGAAAATCTGCACCTTTATTTTTACCACCAAGAATTAAAATAATAGGCTGTTTAAAACTTTTTATTGCAACTTTAACAGAATCTATATTGGTAGCTTTTGAATCATTTATATATTTTATATCATTAAATGAGCCAATATATTCTAATCGATGTTCAATTCCGGAAAAATTTTTTATTACTTCTGAGATATTTTTATTTGAGACACCTATTAGTTTCGCTGCAGTTGCTCCTGCCAATAGGTTAGATAGATTATGTTTTCCAATTAATGGGATTTCATCTAGAGTCGTTATACTAGTTTCATTACTGTCATAAATATTATTATTATTCAATTTAAACATAACATTAGAAGATAAAATACTGAATGGAACAATATTTTTATTATTATCTTGGATAGATTTTGAAAGTCTTTTATCATCTTTATTGTAAACAATATGACCATTATCATTCATATTCTTAATCATATTTAACTTCATTTTCAGATAATTATTTAAACTACCATGACGATCAAGGTGATCTGGAGAAATATTTGTATATACCGCTATAAAGGGACAGAAAAATTGAATAAATTCCATTTGAAAACTTGATATTTCAAGAATAAATATATTTTTAGGGTTAGGGTTTTGAATTTCATATAAGACTCTTTCAGAAAAAGCGATACCCATATTTCCAGCAATAATTCCATTTAAATCATTTGTATTGCACATTTGTGAAATGATATTTGTAGTAGTTGTTTTACCATTTGATCCAGTAATTGCGATAATAGGGGTCTTTGTATACCAACTAGCAAATTCAATTTCACTAACAATTAATATATTTTTATCTAAAGCTTTTAAAATAATTTCAGAATCTTTAGGAATTCCTGGTGAAACTATCCATATATCTGCATCAAAAATCTTATCTGAATGAATTCCAGTTTCTGAAGCAATATGATTATTCATTAGATCCATAGCATTTGTGCTTATTGCTTTACTGTTCCCAATATCACTAGCAAATACTCTAGCACCCAAGTAGTTTGCAAGCTGTGCAGCAGCCTTACCACTAATTCCTAGACCTATAACTGTAATCTTTTTATTATATATTTCAATATTATTATGAGTATTATAATTAATCATCTGATTTTAAATGTTGTTAGTGATAAAAGAGCCAGAAGTAGACCAATAATCCAGAAACGCACTACAATCTTTGATTCAGACCATCCTAATAATTCATAATGATGATGGATAGGTGCCATATTAAAAAAACGTTTCCCCTCTCCAAATTTATTTTTTGTCCATCTGAAATAGGATAATTGGATGATAACTGATACAGCTTCAAAAACGAATACCCCTCCAATTATGAATAGCAATAATTCTTTTTTTAATAATACTGCAAGTGTTCCTAAAGCCGCTCCTGTTGCTAGAGAACCAGTATCACCCATAAACACTTCAGCGGGTGATGAATTAAACCATAAATAACCAATACAAGCTCCAGCCATTGCTGCAGTGAAAATAGTTAGTTCACCTGCGCCTGGTATATATATAATATTAAGATAATCGGAAAAATCTGTACGACCAGATATATATGCGATTGCTGCAAAAACTGTAAAGCAGATTCCAAGTAATCCTGCTGCCAATCCATCTAAGCCATCTGTCAGATTTACTGCATTAGAAGTTCCTGTAATTACAAGAATTACCATTATAGGATATAACATGCCTAAATCAATTTCAACATTCTTTAAAAATGGGACTGTTGTTTTCGTGGCGAAATCTCCAAAATCAGGTATTTGGTATATCAAAAAGCTTATTATTGTACCTAATATAATTTGTCCCGCCATTTTATATCTAGCAATCAAACCCTTTTCCATTTTTTTAACAACTTTAAGATAATCATCAAAAAAACCAATAATCCCCATCCAAATAGTTGATAGTATTATTACTTGAATTAATGGACTATTTAATTTTGCAAAGAGTAGGGTAGGGATCAGTACTGCCATTAATATGATAAAACCTCCCATTGTAGGTGTGCCTTTTTTAATCATATGTGATTCAGGTCCTGTTGGGCGAATTTCTTCTCCTATTTGGTTTTTACGGAGTATTTTGATAATTATTGGACCTACTATAAAACTAATTATTAATGCAATAATTGCTGCGAATGCAGCTCGAAATGTTATATACTCAAATAAATTAAATATCCCGAATGTATCTTTAAAAGGAGTTAAGATATAATAAAGCATCAGGATGAAAAAACTCCGTCAATAACTGTCTCCATTTTCATACCACGAGACCCTTTAAATAGAATTTTATCACCAGGGTATATACAATTTTTTAAATGGTTAATCAACTCATCATGATTTTTAAAATGAAAGTGATTGATTCTATTATTAATTGCATTTTTTGTATGGATAGTATGATCACCAATTGTTAGAACAATATCTAATTCTAATTCTAAACACTTTTCTCCAATTTTTTGATGCTGCTTTTCACTACTTGATCCAAGTTCAAACATATCACCAAAAACAAATATTTTTCTTCCATTACCTGAAAATGCTTTTAGGTAATCCAAGGCCGCCAATGATGAAACAAGATTTGCATTATAAGTATCGTCAATAACAGTGATATTATTAATTTTTTTCACATTACATCTTCCAGGTGGAGGGTCAAATGATTGAATTTGTTTAGCGACATTTCGCCACTTTGTACCTAAAGTCACTGAAATAGCACAAACTGCAATACTATTTTTTAAAAAAGACAAATTTTGACTTTGTGTTGGAATCTCATATGAGTCTATAGTAAGCGTGAGATCTCCATTATCTTCTTGATGAATATCAGCAGGAAAATCACAATCTGGATTAAAACCAAAGGTTATTTTATCCCCAGGATAATCCATTTTGGAGATAACTTCGTCAGAGTTATTAATAAAAGATATTCCGTTTGATAAAGCTCTAAACAATGAAGATTTTTCGAAAGCTATATTTTCTATTGATCCAAAACCTTCTAGATGAGCTGGTGCTATATTTGTAATTAGTCCGTGAGTAGGCTTGGCAATCGAAGTAAGATATTCAATTTCCCCAACCTTACTTGCACCAATCTCTATTATGGACACATCATGGTGTTTATGCAATTGAAGAAGTGTAAGAGGAAGTCCGATGCTTGTATTGAAATTACCTTCGGTAGCGTGGACACTATTATTTATTGATAAGACATGAATTAATAATTCTTTAGTTGATGTTTTTCCATTTGATCCCGTAATTGCTATCACTGGAATATCGAATTGACTTCGCCATTCTTTGCCAATGTCTCCTAATGTTTGAAGTGTATTAGCTACTTTAACCTGTTGCATATTTATGTCATTATTGCGAGATGATACCAAAGCTGCACATGCACCAGAATCTCGTACAGATGGTAAAAAATCATGTCCATCAAAATGCTTTCCTTTTAGAGCAATGTATAAGTCACCTTGCTTTATTTGGCGACTATCATTTGTGATACCAGATATAGAATCATCAAGTTTTTGCCCTGTAACTTTCTCAAAGACTAGTTTAAAATCTTTTGGGTCTTTTATTTGCACTCTCATTGATATTTTTTTATTATTTCTATATCTGAGTAATACTCTTTTTTATCAAAAATTTGTTGATATTCTTCTCTTCCTTTGCCCAAAACAACAACAAAGTCATTCTTTTTAGCTTTTTCCAATGCATCTTTTAAACCTACACCTCGGTCTGAATATATTTTATAATTTTTTTCTCGAAATCCTGCAATAATTTCTTTTGATATCTCAACAGGATTTTCTGTTCTTGGGTTATCGGGTGTAATAAAGGAATAGGTCGCAAATAGTTCTGCAATTTTTGCCATTTTAGGACGTTTAGCCTTATCTCGATCTCCACCTGCGCCAAAAACTAGATATAGGTTATTCTCTTTAGATTTTATTGAACTAAGAGTAGTTAATACACTATAATAGGCATCTGGTGTATGTGCATAATCAATAATTGCGAATGCACCTGATGCTAAAGGGAATGATTCCATTCTTCCTGGAATAGATTCACAACAATTAATACCCTCTATAATAAATTCTTTATTTACACCTAAAGCATGGGCAGCGCTTACAGCAGATAAAATATTTTCACTATTAAATTCTCCAACAAGTTTTGAATTAATTTTATATTTAGTATCATTTGCAATGATTGTACCAGAAATCCCACTTATTGTACAGTTTCTATTTGAAAAGTGAACAGAATTCTTATCATTTTTAGAAAATGTAATGTAAGGTGCAGTTGTTTCCTTAATCATTCTTTTTCCGTACGAATTAGATACATTAATTATAGCTGTTGAATGAACACTTAGCATTTTAAATAGGCGAGACTTTGCTTTGAAATATGATTCCATAGATGAATGATAATCTAAATGCTCAGGTGCCAAATTAGTGAATATGCCAATATTATAATCAATATCTGCAACTCTATATTGATCTAGTGAATGAGAAGAAACTTCCATCACAATATGTGATATTCCAATGCGCTTTAATTTTGAAAATGATTTTTGAAGTGATATAGCATCTGGTGTTGTTAGTGAATGTTCTTGCTTAAAACCTGGGTATTTTAATCCTAATGTACCCAACTGAGCTGTTTTATATCCTGCTTTATTTAATATTGAATAGAGCAGAGATGATGTAGTTGTTTTTCCATTAGTACCAGTAATACCAACAACAGTTAAATCTTTAGTAGGATGATCATAAAACTCTGCTGCTACTAGTGATGCAGCACGACGTGGATTAGCAACTTTAATCTGCGGAACCTTTACTTTTCCTATACTTCGCCCATTAGAAATAATTGCATTCGCGCCAGAATTAATTGCATCAAAGATAAAATCATGGCCGTCTTTATTATGGCCTTTTATAGCAATAAATAAGTCACCTTTTTCTATGTCTAGTGAGTTTGTTTTTATCCCATTAATCATAATATCTTTGAATGATTCTTCCTTATGAGATAAGGCCTTAGCAATAGATTGAAGAGACTTATTCATTTTAATCCAATGGTACAGACACTGCCTTTTTTCAAAATTGTTCCAGGAGTTGGACTTTGCCATGCAACTACTCCATTTCCTCTGATATTATATTTTAATTCTGAGTTTTGGAGCACTGACATTGCTTTTCTCATACTAAATCCTCTTAATTCAGGCATTTCTACTTTATTTTTAAATTTTGCTATGGTTGATAATCCTAATGGTAAATTTGAATTAACCAGTTTTTCATTAGATATTTTTAAATTATTTGCATAATCAGTATACTTATATTCATGTGAGTTTTTATTTCTTGATGGCGGGATTATTTTATCATCCATATTAATTATTCGTTCGACAATCCTTTTAAAGGCAATTGCTGCACCTTCTGAACCCCAATGATAAGGTTGATTTGGTTCATCTAAAATAATTACTGCTAAAAGTTGAGGATCTTCATATGGGAAAAATCCAACAAAATTAGATATAAATTTATCATTAGAATATTTGCCATTTTTCCATTTTTGTGCTGTACCAGTTTTACCAGCAATATCCCATCCCTGAATCTCAGCTTTGTAACCAGTCCCATTTTCTACTACATCACGTAATATATTTTTCATTAAGGCCATAATATTTTGATCAGCAATCTTTCTAATAACGGTTGGCTCTTCAAGATAAACTATATTTTTTTTATGATCCATGATTTGACGAATAATTCTAGGTGTAACTAGATATCCACCATTTGCTATTGCACTATATGCTCTAGCTAATTGAATTGCGGTAACTCCAACTTCATGCCCCATCGCAATTTGGCCTAAGGATACAGCGCTCCATTTATCCAATGTACTAATTTTGCCAGATGATTCTCCTGCTAGACTTAATCCGGTAGGTGCGCCAAATCCAAATTCTCTACCAATATTGAATAATTGTTTTGCGCCAACTTGTTCCATAACCTTTATGATACCTATATTGCTAGAATAACGGATTATTTGTGACAATGTTAAATTCAGATGAGGCTCATGATCTCTAATTGTTATACCATAGTAGTCCATTTCACCATTTTGACAATTATATTCATCTTTAAAGTTGAAAGATGTATCTAATAACGCTGAAACTGCTGATACTATTTTATAAGTCGATCCAGGCTCAAATTGGTCTGTAATTGATTTAATTCTGTGGTTGTCTGGTGAACTATTTGAATATTTATTATTATCAAAACCAGGAGTAGATGCCATTGCGAGGATTTCACCATTTTGTGGATTAATTATAATTCCAGTAGCAGAAATTGCATTGGTTTGAATCTGTCTACGATCCAATTCTTCTTCCAAAATAGATTGGTATTCTAGATCAATAGTGAGTTGTATGTTACATCCATCATTAGGTGATTTATATGGCATACCACTTTTATGCTGTATCTTACCTTTCCAACCTTTTGTTTTATGCACCCATCCTGGTTCACCTTTTAAATATGAATTAAAATCTTTTTCAATACCAGCAATACCTTTGTTGTCTACATTGGTAAAACCAAGTAGTTGAGCTGCAATTTGATTATGTGGATAATATCTTCTATACTTTTTATCAATTTTTAAACCTTCAAATGTTGAAGTTTCTAAAGACCCAAGAGTTTCTCTTTGTAAATTTCGTTCAAGATATTCAAAATTTGATTTTGAGTTTAATTTTTCTATATATTGATCAATAGGTCGTCCAGTACGTTCACTAATTGCTTTTGCGATCTCATATTTATTTTTAACCTTTTTAGGATTAATGGATAGGGTATAATGAATAATGTTCCTTGTTAAGGGACGGTTTTCACGATCAAATATATTGCCTCTATTTGCAGCAAGAGTTTGTTTTTTTTGTGCTTGTTTAACTACTATTTTCTGGTATTGTTCTCCATTAAGAATTTGAATTTGAAAAAGACGTAAACATAGACCTGCCCAGCATACAAATATTAAACCTGCTAATATGGTGATCCGTATTCTAAACTTTAAATATGTTTTAGTCATAGATTTTTTAAATGATCTATATTTAGATAGATTTGCAAGGTTTCGGGTTGGGAGAAAACCATATTCAATTCTTTTTGAGCTCGTTTTGCAATAACATCGGATCTGCTTAAAGATTCGTTTGTGCTCTGCAACTCGTTAATCTCATTTTGTAATTCTTTGGCGGTAGCATTTTGGATTTCGATTGCTAACAATGTTTCATCAATTTCAGTATACACCCATAGATAAATGATTAGACATGAAATCACCATTATTGTTGAAATAAAAAAAATTATACTTTGAATAATATCTTTTGATCTTCTTGATATACGTTTTTGTAACATGATCAGATTTTTTCTCCAGCACGTAATTTTGCACTTTTAGACCTATTATTATGAATTATTTCACTTTTGCTTGGAGTAATTGGTTTTTTTGTTAATATTGATAATTGTTGATTTTTTGCTAGAGCTCTAAATGCATGTTTTACTAACCGATCTTCCAAAGAGTGAAAACTTATTATTATTATTCTACCTCCAATTGATAGCCTATTTATAAACATTGATAAAAATATTTCTAGTTTATCTAACTCTTCATTTACCTTAATTCGTAAAGCTTGAAATACACGTGCTAATGTTTTATTTCTTTTGCTAGGATGAGTTGTAAGTCGTACAGCTTCATTCAAATCACTTACTGATAACAATGGTCTCTTTTCCACAATTTTTTTAGCAATAGTTCTTGAATGTCGTTCTTCACCATATTGATATATAATATTTGCAAGATCATTAAAGGAGCTATGATTTAATAAATCAGATGCTTTTAATTTTTGGGATTTATCAAATCTCATGTCTAATTCACTATTAGACTTATAAGAGAAGCCTCGACTATTTGAGTCCATTTGATAAGAAGAAAGTCCCAAGTCAAGTAAAATACCATTTAACTGATAAATTCCTAATCTATCCAAAATAGATTCAAAATTATGATAGGATTCGTGGAATATAGAGACAGGCGATTTGCAGCTAGAGAGACGCTTTGTTGTAAATTTAAGTGCCTCACTATCACGATCAATTCCTATTAAGTGTCCTTTGGTAGAAAGATTCCTTGCAATAAGATTTGCATGGCCTCCAAGGCCAATAGTGCCGTCTAAATAAATTCCATTGTGAGAAATATCCAAATAAGACAATACTTCCTTCGGCAACACTGGTATATGTAATTGTGTGTCGCTGGTCATGTCTTGATTCATCAGAGAATAATTTTTGTAGCCAATTCATTATATGATTCAGGGTCAATCTCCAAGTTTTCTTTTTCAATATTTTCAAGTATTAATGGATTCCAAATTTCAATTTTATTTATCATTCCAATAATTAAAGCATCCTTATTTAATTTTGCATATTCTATCAGGGACGGAGTTAAAGTTATCCGTCCCTGTTTATCGTATGTGGAAGGGGAAGCATATCGTGCAGTATTACGCACGAATGCTCTGTGAATATTTGATAGTGATGAAAGATTTCGAAGCTCTGATTCAATTTCTTTCCATTGTGATAAAGGATATACCCAAATACAAGAATCAATTCCACGGGTAGTTACAAATGTTTTTTCAGATTTACTTGATAAAGATTGTCTGAATTTGGCAGGGATATTTATACGACCTTTAGAATCTAAAGAGTACGCATGTTCTCCAATAAATGTATTTTTTGTCAATGTCATGATTTTTTAGGGGTAATTACCCACAACTACCCACAATGTTACCCAAACATGGGAAAAATGTCAATAATTAATCATAAATTAATTTTTATTAATAAAGTACTTTATTAATAATTGAAAGAAGGAGTATAAGAAATAGATTAAGCTTTAAAGAATTGTTATTTTAGCGGTTTAAAACGCTGCATAATTAACGTAGGAGGGCTAGGCTTTATAGTTAGTTTTAGTGGATTATTATAATTAGAAATATTTTCAATTTGTACCCCATTTATAAAAATGGTTAGCCCATCAGTTGATGAAAAAAGAATTTCAGATTTAGATACAAAAGCTTCTAGGTCGAATTCAAAGTTTGCTTGTAGATACTTAGTAATTGGAGCTAATGTATCATTTTTAAATGAAAAAGCAGTCTGTTCTCTAGTTATTAACTTTATAAAGAATGGTGGTGATACATCTAAGATTTCTTCACGAGAATTCAGTTGAATATAGTTTTTTATTAGTTCAGATTCAGTAATTAGTTTAACATTTTGCTGAATGACCAATCCATCATTTGTTAGAATGGCAGAACTCTCACTATTAAAAATTTTACGAAAAACCATTATTGAAAAAATAAATATAATTAGTAGTATAGAGCCTTTAATTAAATCTTCTCTGAGCTTTTTATCTGAAGGGAAGATACTATCTCTATCAATTCCTTGTTTTTCTTGTTCTTCAATTATATCATCCTTCTTTGGAATTTGAATTGTTTGTATGGGGGTTCGATTGGTACCTAAAAATGAATCGAGTTGCTCAAGTGCTCTTCCTGAATCGCCACCAATCTCATCTGCATATGCTCTTAGAAATAAACGTAAATAAGGTACTGGTAGTATTTCAAAATTACCTTTTTCGATCGCTTCTAAATATTTTATATTAATTTTAGTTCTATTATGGATCTCTTCAAGTGCAATTTTTCTAGATTCTCGTAGTTCTTTTAATTCAATGTAAAACTGTGCCATTTCTATAGTTTTTAATTATGAGAACTTACACGAATGGATTTTTGCAAAAAAACTTTTATTCATTAATACTTGGATTTTTTCGTAAACGCTTTTTTAGACTATTATTTTTTTTGTTATTGAGACGTTTTTCTATAGATCTTTTATTTGGTTTCGTATTAATTCGTGGTTTCTGCTTATCCGAAGATAATTTGAATAATTGCACTAATCGATTTAAAGCTTCTTTTTTATTTAATTTTTGTGAACGATATGAATTAGCTTTAATTATTAGATAACCTTTTTTTGAAAATTTAGAACCAGCCCTATTTATTAAGTTTTTCATAAACCATTGTGGATAATCTTCTATTTTAAAATAATATTTTAAAATAATTGCAGTTGAAACTTTATTTATATTTTGGCCTCCAGGTCCAGAAGACTTAGTAGCCTGAAAATTGATTTTATTTTTATCAATAAATATATTTTTTTTAATCTTAATCATTTTGTAATGGATTGAAAAACTTTATAGAAAGATGAAATTGGCAAACCCATTACGTTAAAATAGCAGCCCTCAATTTTTTTAATATGGATTGAAAACTTATCTTGGATTCCATATCCACCAGCTTTATCTAAAGTATTATATGTATCTATATAATTGTATATATCATTATTATTTAAATCATTAATATAGACATATGTCCTTTCATTAATTGTTATATCAATTTTATTTTTATACCAAAAAAATGATACACCCGTTATAACTTCATGCTTCCTTCCTGATAAAGATTTAAGCATTGTAAAACTTTCATCTTTATTTTTGGGTTTACCCAATATCTTTTTATCTAAAAGAACAATTGTATCAGCTCCAATAACTAGTGAATTATTATTAAGCCCTATTTTCTTTGCCTTTTCTCTAGCCCAATGCTCTGTAAATGCTTCAGGTGATAATTCTAGGTCAAAATTTTCATAAATATCACTTGGGATAATAGAAAAATTTAAACCAATCTGTTTTAATAGGTCATTTCTTCTTGGAGATTTTGATGCTAAAATAAAATGTGGGTTTCTAATCATTATACTTTAATCAAACTTCGCACATCTGCCAATAAATGTTTGACTGGTATTCAGATTTTTTGCCTTTATTTTATATAGATATACACCATTGGAAATATTACTACCATATGCATCAGTACCATCCCAATCAATTGTATGATAGCCAGCATCAAATTCCATTTCTAAGAATGAGCGAATACGTCTACCTGCTAAAGAAAATATATCTAAACTAATTTCTGCATTATTTGTGATCTCAAATGTAAATTGAGTTGAATTAGAAAAAGGGTTTGGGTAATTATAAGCATTATAAATTTTAAGAATATTATCATTAGTTCGTGATAAGATTATCTTTTTTTCAGATGGGTTATTAGCATTATCCCATGCTTTAATTTCAATATTTATTTTTCCAGTACCATCTGTATCTAATTCAATAGTACCAGTTTGAATGCTATTTTGATCATAGTAAAAATCATCAGTAATAATAGTTGATAATTCTGAATCTAAATCTGTTATTAAAATTTCATGCCCAGTTTCATTGGTAATATTTATGCCAAGTGGATCAGAAATTCTGATATATAAATTTTCATTACTGGGTAAATGATCAAATGTTTCTAATCTTCTACCTGTAATTGTTTCAAATGATATTTGAGGTCCATATTGATCATTGGTATTCATGCCCCCAATAATTTGAATATTATTTAAATTGCCACATGCTTCATCACTATCATTATTAGTATAAATAACTATTCGACTTGGATAATCTGAATATGATATATCTTGAGGCACTATAATTGATGTAGAAAAATTATTTTCAGAAAATGTGAACTGACCTCTAAACAATGTCGCTCCAGGAAGACTATAGGATAGTGAATAGATATCAGAATATATTTGGTATTCTCTAGTGACCTCTCTTTCGGCATCTAGTAGATATATTATTCCCTCTGATTCACCATCAAAGATTTGTTGATTTCCATAAATATTTGCAATCTCTAAAGTTTTTAAAGTGTCTGGAGTTATATTATTAATTGATATCGAATTCTTGGGTAAAGGTAGTTTCATTGCAGGATCACCAAATAAATGGAAATATTGTCCTTCCGAATATCCATCTTTGATAGATTGTAGAATAACGCCAATTGGTGCATTTGATGCTATTCCATTTTCAAATATTGCATTAAATAATTCATAAGTGTATCGTTCATTGCCGCTTATAGTAATTTTCCTAGTTGTAGAAATTATCATCGAAGCTGCATTCATTGGTGCTCTAATTAATTCTTCAGCAAATGATTCAGTAGTTGGATCATCAAAATGTCCGAACGAGCAAGTACCAACTATCCATAAGGGCATTTTTTTACCTGTATTCATTTGGTTTATGTCACCTCGATCTAGATAAAGCAATTTTTCCTGTGCTAATGAGTAAGGTGAGCCATGTCCGATATATGAAAAAATTGCTGTGCCTTTATTTAGATTATCAATTACAGCTTCTGTTGCATCTGGTTTTTGAACTCCATAGAGAGATGCATCACTAACCTCTGGATATTCAAGCATATATATTTTTTCTTTTCTATATGCTGAAGGAATTAAGTTAGCTAATTCTTCAGAGTTCAAGGTATGGGATTTACCAGTAGCTATAGAACCATGTTGGGGTTCAGGTCTAGAAGCATCATCTGCAACTAAAGTTATTAATTGCCTCCATGCCCCAAAATCAGGATTTTCCTCCATTGCAATTACTTTATTATTAAAATCTAAAACTTCTGATTCATTTCTTGCAGGGAATCTTCCTATTGCAATTTCTGGTATATTGCCAGTTATGGTTGCAAAAAGATCATCTGATGCATAAGTACGAGAGCTTTGTACTTGTATAGTGGGTATAATGATTGTTGAATTACCAGTTATATTTCTATAATCGTAACCACTATCTCCTAGTAATAAAAGACAAATAGGCTCAGGTGATATCCAATATTCCTTTGTCCATTGGATAAAACTTCTGATTGCCATAGGATCTTTATTACCAGCAGAAAATTCTTGATAAATTGTTTCTATATCAGCATAAATAGCAGGTGATCTAAGTTGTATTATAGGTTCTGCAGCATCCTGAAATTGTTTTGGCCCTATGATTATATAATTAGCTTGAATTTCAGAATTTCTTAAAGTATTAAAATTAATTCCAGATTTAATATTTAAGTCATTTACATAATTTAAATTATTTTTATCAAAAACTATAAATCTTGAAATAGAATTTGGATTAGAAATGATTTCAATTGTATTTGTAGACGATATAGTTTGATTTTCTGGATTTCTTATATTTGTGATATTCCATATTGTTTCTGATGTTGATGGGGTTCCGCTAAAGGTGTATCGAAGATCTTGATTAAATGTCGGTGAGAAAAACTCGAATTCATTTCCAAAATATAATTGGCGTCCATATTTAATTTGAAAGTAATCTAGGTACGGGGAAGAATATGCATCTGATGTACTATTATTAATATAAAAGAGATTAGTACCATCGTTAAGGGGCAATAATTGCGACTGATTTGTAATAATTCTTGCTCCAGTACCTGACCAAATCTCTAAGCCTCCAATTTGTTGACCTGATGGATTATCAAAAGTAAGATAAATATTATGTGTAGCTGATTGTGATTCCGATGATGAAAATCCTCGCAATCTAGCAGAAATTTCTGTATCTACTCCAATTTTTGGCTTTGATAAAGAGGTTATTACTACTTGACTATTTCCACTATTTATTGGACTACTAACCCATTCTGTACCTGATGCTTCAAGATTTATAAAATCATTTTCATTATGTAACGCACTAATTCCATAATCTAGTGTAAGGGATACGGATGATGGATTTATAGCATTTTGAACTCTTAAACCACGTTCATTATTATTATTAGGTATAAAAAGCCAATATGTATTTTTAGTAAAATAGACATTTTGATGCCAATATATTTCATTATCTATAATATCGAATCCAGATGGCCCTCGACCATAAAATATAATTTTGTCATTTAAATCGAAGCTTCCATCATCTTCACCTTCAACATCAATTGCGATCTCAACCAAATTTTCAGGTATTTCTTGATTAATATCTTGAGTACGAGATCTTCCTAGCTCACTGCTAGTAAAGATTGAAAATGAACGGGGATCTGAATCATTGATTGATGGATAGATTTCGTTAATTGTTTCATACTTTATAGAATTTATACCATCTTCATCTAAACTAAATTGAATCCAATTACCATTAGCTAATGAAAGTGACCTATTTTTATTTTTTTCTTTTTTGATAAACCACTTTTCTGCGGTATTCCAATTTGAAATTTTTCCTTTAAGAAATATAGATTCACTTGAATTAGCTATTCTTGTTTTATTTTTTGGTGTTTGAAAATAAAAAGTTGCTATAATTACTTTATAATATTCGTTATCGCTTGCAATAGGTGAAATTCTAATAGAGCCAGTATAAAGATTTTGTATTATTTGATTATTGATCCATTCAAAATTTTTATTAATCTTTGAGTCTGTTTGAAAGCCAATTTGGCTTTTACTTAAGAATTGTATGTCAGTCTCTGGTAGGCTTGCATTAGGTAGTCCAATAGTAATAGATGTAGGGAAAAGATCTGCTTCTGTAGATAATTCTATAGTTATTTTAATTTTAAATTCATTTGGTGAATCGTTTAGAATTTGTTTTTTAATTGATCCAAATACGAGGTCAAAGAAAAGCAAAAAATATATAGACTTTTTATTCATTGATAAAAATTACGTATTGATTTAATTAACTGCATTGAAAAGTATTAAATAATTCGAGTAAATTAGATTTTATATTAAAATTAAAAATTTAGTTTTTGTTCCTAATAAATAATTGCTTTGTTTTGGAGAAAATATCAGATGTTCGATATTAGCATGATTGAAAAAGTTTATAAACGAATGCCGAATAGAATTGATGCTGCAAGGAATTTATTGCAGCGTCCATTAACACTATCTGAAAAAATTCTCTATTCTCATTTATATGAGTTTGCATCGAAAAATAAATATGTGAGAGGTGAATCTTATGTAGATTTTTTACCTGATCGTGTAGCGATGCAAGATGCTACTGCACAAATGGCCTTGCTACAATTTATGATGGCAGGTAAAAATAGAGTTAGTGTTCCATCAACTGTTCACTGTGATCACCTAATTCAAGCAAAAACAGATGCTAGGCGTGATTTAGCTCAAGCCTTAGACATAAATGGGGAGGTTTATGATTTTCTTAAATCTGTATCAAATAAATATGGAATAGGATTCTGGAAGCCAGGTGCTGGCATTATCCACCAAGTTATTTTAGAAAATTATGCATTTCCTGGGGGAATGATGATAGGGACTGATAGCCATACAGTAAATGCCGGCGGTCTTGGTATGGTTGCAATAGGTGTTGGTGGTGCAGATGCAGTAGATGTAATGGCTGGAATGCCATGGGAATTAAAATTGCCAAAATTAATTGGAGTTAAGCTAAATGGAGAAATGAATGGTTGGACTTCAGCAAAAGATATTATTCTAAAGGTTGCTGGAATTTTAACTGTCAAGGGAGGAACTGGAGCTATAGTAGAATATTTTGGTGAAGGAGCTAATAAATTATCCTGCACTGGAAAGGGGACAATTTGTAATATGGGTGCAGAAATTGGTGCGACAACATCCCTTTTTGGTTATGATAATCATATGAGTGCTTATCTTCGAGCTACTGGTCGTGGAAAAATATCGACCTTGGCTGATAATATTGAAGAACATTTAAGAGCTGATGATGATGTTTTAAAAAATCCTGAGTTATACTATGATAAATTGATTCAAATTGATTTATCAAAATTAGAGCCACATTTAAATGGACCCTTTACTCCAGATAGAGCGACACCTATTTCACAGATGGCAGAAGAAGCTAAAAATAATAATTGGCCCACTAATGTTAAGGTTGGATTAATTGGTTCTTGCACAAACTCATCATACGAAGATATTTCGCGTTCGGCTTCTATTGCTAAACAAGCTTTGGATAATGGATTAGAAATAAAATCTCAATTCACAATAACTCCTGGATCAGAGCAAGTACGTTATACCATTGAGCGAGATGGATATATTGATTTATTTACAAAGCTTGGTGCAAATGTTTTTTCAAATGCGTGTGGTCCATGTATAGGACAATGGTCAAGATCTAATATGGAAGAAGAAGAGAAGAATACAATAGTCCATTCATTTAATCGTAATTTTTCAAAGAGAGCTGATGGTAATCCAAATACACATGCATTTGTTGGCTCTCCAGAATTGGTAACTGCAATAGCGCTTTCAGGAGAATTAACTTTTAATCCAATAGTTGATACACTTAAAAATAAAAATGGTGATCAAGTCAAACTTAAATCTCCTAAAGGATTTGATTTACCAAAAAATGGTTTTGCGGTTGAAGATTTAGGTTATCAAGAACCATCTAAAGATGGTGCATCAATCAAGATTGTTGTTAGTAAAACTTCAGATAGACTTCAATTATTGGAACCCTTTGAGCCATGGGATGGAAAAAATATTGTTGGTATGAAACTTTTAATAAAAGCGAAAGGTAAATGTACCACCGATCATATATCTATGGCTGGACCATGGTTAAAATATAGAGGTCATTTAGATAATATTTCTGAAAATATGCTAACTGGAGCAATTAATTTTTTTAATGATAAAGCAAACTCTGTTAAGAATCAATTAACAAATAAATATGATGCTGTTCCAACTGTGCAAAGGTTTTATAAATCTTTAAATGTTCCATCTATAGTTGTTGGAGATGAGAACTATGGCGAGGGTTCATCACGAGAACATGCTGCAATGGAGCCAAGGCATTTAGGTGTTCGAGTTGTGATAGTACGTTCTTTTGCAAGAATCCATGAAACAAATTTGAAAAAACAAGGAATGTTAGCTCTTACATTTAATGATAAATCTGATTATGATAAAATTCAAGAAGATGACAGCTTTGATTTTATGAATTTGGATAAATTTTCTAAAGGGGAGTTGTTGATTCTTAAAGCAACTCATAAAGATGGTAGTTCTGATTTGTTGTCATGTAGTCATACATATAATGATACCCAAATTGATTGGTTTAAGGCAGGATCTGCTCTTAATCTGATTAAATTAAATCAATAAAAAAGATGAAAGTTCTTATTTCTGATCCAATTACAGATAGTGGATTAGACATCCTAAATAAATCTGGTTTAGATATTATATACCTGCCAGAATCTGAACCAAAAGAAATTCTGAAATACTCGAAGGATGTACATGGATGGATTATTAGAAGTGGTACTAAAATATCAAATGATATAATAAATCAATGTAAAAATCTTCAAGTTATTGGTCGTGCAGGCGTAGGTATAGATAATATTGATTTTATATCTGCTACTAGAAAAGGTGTAATTATTATGAATACACCGGATGTTAATACAATCTCAGCAGCGGAACATACAGTTGCTCTTATTCTTTCTTTATCACGAAATATTCATTTAGGTCATCTTACTCTTAGTAGTGGAAAGTGGAATCGAAACGAACTTATTGGAAGTGAATTAAGAAATAAAACACTAGGGATTGTTGGTCTTGGTAAAATTGGCAGGGAAGTTATGCATAGGTGTCATTCATTTAATATGAATTTGATAGGATATGATCCTTTTATTAATCAAGATATGTTTCCAGAAAATGAGATAAAAATTACTGATTTAGATACTGTTATTGATACAGCTGACTATATTACAATACACGTACCGTTAAGTGAAAAAACAAAAAATCTTTTCAATTACAAGCGTCTGTGTAAGATGAAACCAGAAGCAAGAATTATTAATGTTGCTAGAGGTGGGATTATTAATGAAAAGGATTTAGCTAAGGTATTAAAGGAAGAAAGAATTTCAGGTGCAGCCATTGATGTTTTTACAGTAGAGCCAATAAATAAAAATCATCCTTTATTAGGAGCTCCAAATATACTTTTATCACCTCATTTAGGGGCATCTACATTTGAAGCAAAAGAAGGTGTAAGTCGTGCTATTTGTGAGCAAGTTCGTGATTTCCTTATCGATGGTAAGTTAACAAATGCTTTAAACTTACCAATCTCAAATATGTCGACTTTAAATGATATTAAACCATTATTAGATTTATCAGAATTATTAGGCTCAATCCAATCTCAAATTTCTATGGGTCCAATAAAAAAGATATCTGTTGAATGCCAAGGCAAGATAGATGAAACAAAGCCAATAGTATTAGCTTTCTTAAAAGGTCTTCTAGAACCGATTGTTCCAGAAAGGATTAATTATATTAATGCTGAAACAATAGCAAAAGAACTTGGATTTGCTGTTGAATTTCATTATTCTTCTTTAGAATCAAATTATCTTAACCTAATCTCTACAAAGGTAACAGTAAATAATAAAGTTATTCAATTGGATGGAAGTGTTTTTGATGATGGGAAACCACGTTTAGTGAATATTTTAGGTAGGGAGATGGAAGTTACACCTAAAGGAGCGATGCTTTTTGTGGAAAATAATGATGTTCCTGGTGTAATTGGTAAAGTTGGTACGTTGTTAGGAGATTTAGAAATAAATATAGCTGCCTATCTATTAAACAGAAGTATTAAAAATGATAGCGCCTTTGCTGTTGTAAGAGTCGATAATTTGTTGTCAGAATCAGATTTAAAGTTATTATTAAATATTGAAGAAATAAATTCAGTGCAGCAAATAACGATATCTAAAGCAAATTAAAGAATTTCAATCTAAAAGTTTTGTAAACTCTTATTATAATAAATGATTGATAATTAGAATTATTAGGTATATACATGTCAAAATTATGGAATGATCTGAAAGATAATGTGAAAGAATGGAGCTCATCTGCTGTTGAAAAAGCTGAAGAAATGAGTCGTATAGCGATGGCTAAAACGGAGGAAATGACACGTATCTCAAAGATTAAATTTGATCTACATCAGTATCATAAAGAAATGAATAGGAAATATGAGAGCCTTGGTCAGCTTGCCTATAACCATACAAAGGAAGATCATATGGCAACTTTTTCAGGAAACTCTGATTTTTTTGATATAGTAAATCGAATAGATGAATTGAAAAAAGAGATTGAAAATAAAAACGATGAAATTGAAAAAATAAAAGTTGAATATGGGATTGATGATAATGACATTATAAATGCTTCATCTGGAGATGATGATACCAAGCAAGACGAATTAGATAAGCCATCCAAAGATCTGATAAAATAGAATATATTTTTAATCGAAAAAGAAATTAGTTTTAATTCACCTATAAACTTTGTAAGATAGTCGAATTTTTTCACGATTTAATAACTATGAAAGATCAATTTTCAAAAAGAAATTATATCATACAAAGAGAAACGGAAAATAGTGTTAGGCAATGGCATTTTAATCGAGCTCAAGTTGTTACGTTAATTAGCATTACTACTATTTTTATTTTTGCGTTTCTTCTAGTAAGTGCAGATTATTTAAGTAGATATCTATATGATAAAAGATTGGATGAATTTAAGTCTAACTATACCACTGTTGCAGAAAATTTAAATGTTTTGCGTCAAAGGTTAAGTCAGATTGATGAGCAAATGGAAAAAATTGAAGAGAAAGATAAAGCTGTTAGAACATATGCTGGCATGCCTGAGATTGATAAAGATATAAGAAAATTAGGTATAGGTGGTAAATCATTAGATACTGATGTCTTAAATGATAACCTCGCACCAATAGTAAATCGAGAATTATCTGCTCTTGAGATTGATATTGAAAAAATATCCAGGCAGGTAAACCTTGAATTAACAAGTTATACAAATATTTATAATAAGGTTCGGACTGATATTCAAAGAATTGCTCATATACCTTCAATTAGGCCTGTAGATGGTGGTTATCTCAATTCTAGCATTGGATATAGAGATGATCCAATTGATGGTGCTAGAAGATTTCACTCAGGTCAAGATATTACCGTACCCACAGGTACACCAATTTATGCTCCAGCCGACGGGACTGTAAAACGAGCTTATTACGTAGGCGGTTTTGGAAATCATATTAAATTAGATCATGGATATGGTTATTCAACGATTTTAGCACATCTTTCTAAACTATATGTTAAATATGGAGATAAAGTAAGTCGGGGAGATATAATTGGTTTATCAGGTAATACTGGCAGGTCAACAGCACCACATCTTCATTATGAAGTTCATTATTATGGAACTCCTCAAAATCCTATGGATTATTTTTTTACAGATGCACCAAAATAACTAATTCTTTTTTTGTTCATGCTAAAAAGCTATTATATAGAAACGTACGGTTGTCAAATGAACGTAGCAGATTCTGAATTAGTAGAATCGATATTGCAAAAAGAAGGATTTCAAAAATCAGATAATTTAGATTCTGCGGATGCAATATTTGTTAATACCTGTTCAATTAGAGACCATGCTGAAGAAAAAGTAAACTCTCAATTAGGAAGATATGATCAAATTAAACAAAAAAATCCAAGTGTAATTATTGGTGTATTAGGTTGTATGGCGCAAAGCTTAAAACATAACCTCCTTGAGAATAAACCTTATGTTGATATAATACTTGGTCCAGACTCATACCGTAGATTGCCTGAATTATTAAATAGAAAAATTATGAAGAAAGAAAACCTTGTTGATACAAAACTTTCAAGGTTTGAAGTATATGACGATTTATTTCCTAGTAGAAAAGAAGGCATTAATGCATGGATTTCTATTATGCGAGGTTGTGATAAGTTTTGCACCTTTTGTATTGTACCTTTTACAAGAGGAAGAGAAAGAAGTCGAAGTATCGAAAGTATTTTAGCAGAAGCTTCTAAAGCAGTTGAAGATGGTTATTCTGAGATTACCCTTCTAGGACAAAATGTGAATTCCTATCATTACCAAGGAATAAAATTTCATGAGCTTCTGCAAGAAGTTTCATCTATAGCTGGTATCGAAAGAATTAGATTTACATCTCCGCATCCCCAGGATATAACTAATGAATTACTTTTGACAATTGCTAATAATTCTAATATCTGTAATTATATTCATCTTCCATTGCAATCTGGAAGTAATCGAATATTAAAACGTATGAATAGGACATATACAAGAGAACATTTTATCTTATTAGCAAAAAATATCCGAAAAATTATACCAGATGTAGGTATATCAACTGATATAATTGTCGGCTTTCCAGGTGAATCTGAATTTGATTTTCAAGAAACCTTAGATTTAATGGAAGAAGTTAAATTTGATTCTGCTTTTAATTTTAAATACTCTCAAAGGCGAGGTACAAAAGCGATAGAATATGATGATCAAATCGATGAATCTTTGAAGCAAAAACGATTAGAGAGAGTTATTACTTTACAGAAACAGCACACTCTAAAAAGGAATTTGAACTTAATAGGGACAAATCAACTAGTTATGGTAGAAAAAGAATCAAAACGGTCACCAAAGCAGTGGGCTGGGCGTACGGATTCAAATAAGTGGGTTATTTTTGATAAAGATGATATAAATATTAAAGACTTAGTACAAATTCAAATTAATAGAGTCTCTGGTATAACATTACATGGGACAAAAATAAAACAAGCCGAGGCAGCATAATGAAACTAGCAAAAATTTTTGGAATTATGATCATTGTTTTGGGTTTAGTATACTTTTTAACTCAGAATGCAGGTGAAAATTCAAAAGTTTATGTTGACTTAATATTTGTTCAATATGTAAATGCATCTGTATCTATGATTATACTAGGTACTCTATCTATTGGGGTAGTTCTTGGTTATTTTTCAGCGATTTTATCCATTCTTTCTTCTAGATCAGAAATTCGAAGCTTGCAAAATAAAAATAAGAAATTAGCTGAAGAATTGAATGATCTTCGTAATGTAGCAATAGATGAAGGTGTCTATGATGCTGAGGATGGAGACTATTAATTGTGGATTCTATATCTATTTTTATCGCTTTAGCGCTAGTTATTTGTGCTGGGGTGATTGTCTATTTTCTAAACTATAAAACAAAGGTTCAGCCTAAAACAGATACCTTATTTACTGAAGCATTAAATGCTATGGTGAAGGCTGAAAAAAAGAAAGCTATTTCCTTATTAACAAATGTTGTTAAACAAGATTCAGATCATGTGCGTGCATATTTGCAGTTAGGCAATATTTTAAGAGAAGATAATCCTGAACAGGCCGTCAAAATACATCAGTCTCTTACTGTTCGACCTGGTTTATCTCCAGATATTATTATTGATATTCATCAGTCACTTGCGCTTGACTATGAAGTATTAGAGCATTATGAAAAAGCTAAAATTGAAGCTGAAAAAATTATGAGTCTTGAAAAGAGAAATTTATGGGCATTGAACTTTCTATTATCAATAGCAGAAAAAAATTCTGATTGGGATTTAGCAGCAAAATGGAGCAAACAGATTCAAAAGATAACAGGAAAACAGAACCCAAATGATATTGCTAAATTTTACGTTTATCGCGGATTAGAAAAATTAAAGAATGGTTTTTTGGAAGAAGCAAAATCTTTATTTTTTAAAGCTATTAAAGCATCACCAGATTATGGAGATTCATACCGTTATCTTGGTGATATATCAGAACAATCAAGAGATTTAATTAAAGCAGTTGAATATTGGGAGTCTTTTGCAGTCCGTGACATAAATAATGCATCTATAGTCTTTTCAAATATAGAATCTGCACTTTTTGATTTAGGTCGGTATAGTGAAGTAGAGAAATTTTATCGTAAAATATTAGATAACAACCCAGCGGACTTTGAAGCTGTAATTAGATTGGCAAATGTTCTAGATGAAAAAGGAGAGAGCAGTTCTGCATTAAACTTAGTTGAAGATAGCATCAAAACAAAATCAGATGATGTTCGTGCTGACATAATGAAATTAAAATTATCTTTGACATCACTTACACCCATAGAATTGTCTAATCAAATTGATTTGATTCTTAATAAATTATCAAATAAAATTAATGATTAGAATCATAATTGTATTCTTTTTATCAATAATATTTGGGCAGAATATTGATTCATATATTTCGTTACTTCATGATGGACAATCTGAAGGTGTAGTGGAAGAACTACCAGAACTAATATTAAAATATCCTAATGATCCAGGAGTCTTATATTTGCAGGCATTATTAACAGCTGATGGTATGAAATCTTTAGAACTATATAGCAATTTATTAGAAAAATATCCTGCCTCAAAATATGCTCCTAATGCTGCAGTAAAGATAGGAGAATACTTTTATGCACGCGGTTTATATTCTCAAGCCGGTCGTCAATTAAGTCAAATCCCAAGGTTATATCCAAGTTATTCTGATATCTCAAGAGTCATACAATTAATGATTAGTTCATTTAAGGCTGTGGGTGAGAATGATTCGATAAGTTATTAT